>WNGO01003258.1_pt1 | contig 23578 bp, 17 predicted proteins | sample 5400511 | NCBI WGS metagenome assembly WNGO01 (sample SAMN13153380, study PRJNA577476) | soil metagenome | isolation source: 20 cm soil or saprolite under Garry oak tree replicate 2 | place: USA:California | collected 2016-06-15 | reverse complement strand
TCGCGCCGATCTTCGACCATGAGCCGGTGCAGGCGATCGGCGCCCTCGCCGTGGCGCCGTCCGATGCGAAGATCGTCTGGGCCGGCACCGGCGAAGCCTGGGCGATCCGCGACGCCGACATCATGGGCGACGGTGTCTACAAGTCCACCGACGGCGGCGCCACGTGGACGCACATGGGGCTCGACGAGACCGGCCGCATCGGGCGGATCCTCATTCATCCCACCAATCCCGACATCGTGTTCGTCTGTGCGCTGGGCCGCACCACGGGCCCGCAGCAAGAGCGCGGCGTTTACCGGACGACCGACGGCGGCACGACGTGGCAGCGCGTGCTGTTCGTCAACCCGAACACCGGTTGCTCCGGCCTCGCGATCGACGCGCACGACCCCAACGTGTTGTTCGCCGGCACGTGGCAGGTCGTGATGCACACGTGGGCCATGTTCAGCGGCGGACCGGGGAGCGGCGTGTACGTCTCCCGGGACGGCGGCACGAAGTGGACGCGTCTGAGCGGCGGCCTGCCCACGCCGCCCGTGGGCAAGATCGACGTCGCCGTCGCGCCGTCCGACTCCAAGCGCGTGTACGCGCTGATCCAGACGGCCAGCCAGGGCGCCTTGTGGCGCTCCGATGACGGCGGCACGTCCTGGAAGGTGGTGAGCTGGGACCGCCGGTTGATCGGGCGCGCCGGCTATTACATCCGCCTGGCCGTCAATCCGCGCAACGGCGACGAGGTATTGGTGGCCAACTCGAGCTTCCATCGCTCTACCGATGGCGGCCTCACGTTCCCCTCCACGGGCGGCTGCGGCGACTGCCACGACATCTGGATCGATCCCACCGACCCGGACCGCTGGACGCTCAGTGACGATGGCGGCATGAGCATCACCACGGATCACGCCAAGCACTATCGGCGCATGAGCCTGCCGATCGGCCAGATGTATCACGTGGCGGTGGACACGCAGGTGCCGTACTGGATCTACAGCAACCGCCAGGACGACGGCACGATGCGCGGCCCCTCCAACCAGCCCCTCCCCGTGCCCAACGTGCCCGCCTATCGGCGAGGTGGCGGAGGCGGGGGAGGTGGTGGCGGCGAGGGCGACCAGGGGGACTGGCAGAGCAGGCTCGGCGGCTGCGAGTCCGGCTTCACGCTGCCCGATCTGACCAATCCTGACATCGTGTGGGCGAGCTGTTACGGCAATGAGGTGACGCGCTACGACGCGCGGGTCGAACATGCGCGCTCGGTGAGCCCCGCAATCCACACGCTCGACTCACCGCCCAATCAAACGCAGTACCGCTGCCACTGGACGCCGCCTTTGGCGATCGACCCGTTCGATCACCAGACGGTCTACTACGGCTGCCAGGTGATTTTCAAGACGTCGGACGGCGGGCAGACGTGGGCGGTGATCAGCCCCGACCTCTCGACCCGCGACACCGCGCGCATCGTCTCGTCCGGCGGCATCATCGGCGACAACCTCGGCCAGTTCTACGGCGAGGTGGTCTTCGCCATCGCCCCCTCCGCGATCCAGCGCGGCCTGATCTGGGCCGGCACGAACGACGGCCAGATCTGGTACACAAAGGATGGCGGCGGCACCTGGGTCAACGTAACGAAGAACGTCACCGCCATGCCGCCGTGGGGGACGGTGCGCAAGATCGAGCCGTCGCACTTCGACGCCGGCGTGGCGTACGTCGCGCTGGACTCCCACCTGATGGACGACCGCCGGCCGTACGTCTACAAGACGGCGGACTTCGGGCGGACGTGGACGCGCGTCACGGGAGACCTGCCGTCCGGCCATCCGCTGGACTACGTGCTGGCGGTGGCCGAAAACCCCAACCGCCGGGGCATGCTGTTCGCGGGCACGGGGCATGGCTTTTTCTACTCGCTCGACGACGGCGGCCACTGGAAGTCGTTCGCCGAGGGGTTGCCGGCGGCGCCGGTCACCTGGATCGCGACGCCGCGGCCGTATCACGACGTCGTCGTCTCGACCTACGGCCGGGGGTTGTGGGTGTTGCGCGACGCGACGGTGCTGGAACGATCCGACAGTGTGGCACCGGGGCAGACGTATCTGTTCGCGCCGGCGGCCGGCTACCGTCAGGCGCGGAGCGGGGCCGCGTTGTTCACGGTTGCGCTCGACTCCGCAGCCGGATCAGCGAAGGACTCCCTTGAGCTCACGGTGATCGATTCGACCGGGGCAGCGATCCGTACGCTCCGGGCCAAGCCGCGCCCCGGGTTCAACCGGGTGAGCTGGGACCTGCGCTACGACGGACCCACACAGGTGGCGCTGCGTACGCTGCCGCCCGACAACGCGCATATCTGGGAGGAGGCGGCGTTCAAGGGGAAGACCACGCGGCCGATCAACCATTGGGGCATCGAGGGCCCGGAGCACCGCGGACCGCTCGCGCTGCCCGGCCGCTACGCCGTGCGCCTCACGGTGGGGGGACAGACGTTCTCGCAGCCGCTCGTGATCCTGGCGGACCCGACGATCCCGTCCTCGGCTGCGGATTTGGCGGCGAGCACGGCGATGCAGCTGCGCATCCGCGACGACATGAACGCGGCGGTGGACATGATCAACCGGCTCGAGACGATGCGGAAGCAGTTGGAAGACCAACGCACGGCCCACGCCACCGACGCCGGCGTCGCCCGCTCGCTGGCGGATCTGGATGCCAGAATGCTGGACGTCGAGCTGCGGCTGCTCTCGCGCACCGACCTCCACAGCGACGACAAGTGGTACGTCGAGCCGTACAAGATCTATATGAACCTGATCTGGCTGGCGGGCGAGGTCGGCAGCGGTGCCGGGGACGTGGCGGGCGGCGCCGACTACCGGCCCACGGACGCCACCGTGGCGGTGCTCGCGACGATCGAGCGCGACCTCGCGGCGGCCAAGGCGGCGTTTACGAAGCTGATGGATGAGATGAAGGGGAAGCTCCCCGCCATCGCCGACCCATGAAGGGCGCTCCGCCGCGCCCGCTCCGCTCGCTGCGCGAGGAAGTCTACGAACGGCTGCGGACCCTCTTGAACCGCGGGCGCCTGCGGCCGGGCAAGTACCTCGATCTCAACGCGCTGGCCCGGCAGATCGGGATCAGCCGCACGCCGCTGCGCGACGCCCTGCTGCGCCTGGAAGGCGAGGGGTTCGTCGAGATTCATAACCGCCGCGGCGTCCGCGTCGCGCCGCTCACGCTCGATCGCATCCGCCACATTTACGAGATTCTCGCGGCGCTCGAGTCCACGGCGTTGCGCGACGTCGGCGCCCGCATCACGACCGTCATCGTCGTCCGCATGGGCGAGCTGAACCGCGAGATGAGCCGGGCGCTCGACGCGTCCGACTTCACGCGCTTCTACGACGCCAACCTGGCGTTCCACGACGCGTATCTCGATCTGTCGGACAACAGCGAGATGGTGCGACAGATTCACATCCTGAAGCAGCGGCTCTACGATTTCCCGCGACTCCGAGGGTTCGTGCAGGAATGGGAGCGCGCGTCCGTCGAAGAGCACCGCGCGCTCGTGCAGTGCCTGGCGGAGGGGAAGGTCGGCGCCGCCGCGGACCTGCTACGCGACGTGCACTGGTCCTTCACCTACCAGGAGCAGTTCGTGCGGCGCTATTACACGGCCCAAACCGCCCGCCTGGCCGCGGGCGCCGGATGACCGTCTCGCGCCGGCGGGCGCTGATCGAGATGGGCTCGGCCGCCACCGCCGCGCTGCTGGGCCCGACGCTGACGTGGCGCTGGCCGGGCAACCGCGCGGGAAGACGCGCCGTCGCCGTGACCGCGACCGCCGTCAGCGCGGCGACGCTGCGGCTGAGCGTCCTGGAAGCGGGCGACACGCCGTCACTGCCACGCGACGGCGCCCTGGTCGATCGCACGTGGGCGCCCGAGATCCCGTTGGCCCCGACGGGCGTGGCGAGCGTCCCTGTCGGTGGCTTTCGCGTCGCCCTGCAAGCCGATCCGCTGAGGATTGTGATCACCAAACCCGACGGTCGCCAGCTGCAGGACCTGACGGTCGATTCCACGACCGGCGCCGTGTCGTTCGCGCTCGGCGATGGGCCGCTGCTGGGCATGGGGCAGGGCGGCCCGCAGTTCGACCGGCGCGGCGCGACGTACGCCACGCGGAGCGGCCAGGGTGGCTATCAGCTGCGCACGCACGGCGGCCGCGTCCCGATCCAGTGGCTCATCGGCACCGGCGGCTGGGCGCTGTACGTCCATCAACCGCTCGGCACGTTCGACCTCACGGGAGAGCGCGGGCGATTCGATCCGCCCGCGGACGCGTCGCTGCCGCTCGATGTCTTCGTCGTCGACGCGCGCGATCCTGTCGTGGCGCTGGGCGAGTTTGCCCGCCTCACGGGGATGCCGGAGATGCCGCCGCTCTGGTCCTTCGGCTACCAGCAGTCCCATCGCACGCTGTCCGGCCCGGACGAAGTGCTCGGCGTGGCCCGCACGTTTCGAGAAAAACATCTGCCGTGCGACACCCTCATCTATCTCGGGACCGGGTTCACGCCCGCGGGTTGGAACACGCAGAACGGCGAGTTCGGCTGGAACCCCGCGACCTTCCCCGATCCGCAAGGCATGCTCGACGCGCTGCACCAGCTGCACTACCGGGTCGTGCTGCATGTGGTCCTGGAGGGGCGGCGCCTGACCGGCACGGTCGCTGATCCCTGCCCGGACCCACCGGCGGCGGGAGCGACGGGATCGGGCCGCACCTGGCCCGACGAACAGCGCGTCGCCTGCTACTGGCCGATCCACCGGCAGGTGTTCGAGCAAGGCGTAGATGGGTGGTGGCCCGATCAGGGCGACGGCCTCGACGCCGCGTCGCGGCTGGCGCGCATTCGGATGTATTACGAGGGATCCCAGGCGTTCCGGCCGGGCGAGCGTCCCTTCGCGCTGCATCGCAACGGCTACGCGGGGATGGCGCGGTACGCACCGTTCCTGTGGTCGGGCGACGTCTACGGCACATGGGAAACGCTGCGCACCCACGTCCAGGTGGCGATCAACACGGGGCTCAGCGGCATTCCCTATTGGGGCACCGACATCGGCGGCTTCGTGCCCACGCCGGAGTACACGGGCGAGCTGCACGTGCGGTGGTTTCAGTTCGGCGCCTTTTGTCCGCTGTTCCGCGCCCACGGCCGCACCTGGCATCTGCGTCTGCCGTGGGGATGGAATACCGGAGAGCTGGGTCACGACGAAATCGCCAACTATTCGGGCGGCGCTGGTAACCCCGATCCGTCGCAGTTACACAACGCCGCCGTCGAACCGGCGTGCCGCAAGTACCTCGAGCTGCGCTATCGGCTCATGCCCTATCTCTACACGGCAGTGCGGGACACGCACGACACGGGCCTCCCCATCATGCGTGCCTTGTGGCTGCAGTACCCGGACGACCGCCTTGCCGTCGCCCGCGGCGATGAGTACTTGTGGGGACGCGATATGCTCGTGGCACCGGTGGTCGAACCCGGCGCCACCGAGCGGCGGCTCTATCTGCCCGCAGGCGATTGGTACGATTTCTGGACCGGTGAACGCACGCGCGGCGGACGCGAAATCTCACGGCCCGTGAATCTCGAGACGCTGCCGCTGTACGTGCGGTCGGGTGCCATCCTGCCGTTGGGTCCGGTCAAACAATACACCGCGGAGCCCGTGGACCGCCCGCTCACGTTCGTGGTCTATCCGGGAGCCGACGGCCGCGGCAGTGTCTATGAGGACGACGGACACTCGTTCGGCTATCAACGCGGCGAGTGGATGCGAATTCTGACGGAGTGGAATGACGCGCGGCGGACGCTGCGGTTTTCACTGGCCGAGGGTTCGCGCCGCCTGTCACCCATGCCGCGTCGCTTCGAAGTCGGTCTGGTCACGCAGCCGTCACGCGCCGTCGTGTTCGACGGCAGCCCGTTGGAAATCGCACTCTGAAGTCGGAGGTCGTATGACGCTCTCCCGTCGTGACGCGCTCAAGCTCGGTCTTGGGGCAGGCGCCCTGCAGCTGCTCGGCCGCCCCGGGATCGCAGTCGCGGAAACCGCTGCCCGCCGCGCTCCGGACGCCGCGCGTTTCAAGGCCCGCCCGCTCCCGCTGTCGGCCGTCCGACTGACGGGCGGACCGCTCAAGCACGCGCAGGACTTGGATCGCCAATACCTCCTGGCGCTCGAGCCCGACCGCATGCTGGCGTATTACCGCCTGCGCGCGGGACTGGCGCAGAAAGCGGAGCCGTACGGTGGCTGGGACGGCGGCGGCCGCAATCTCACCGGCCACATCGCCGGCCACTATCTCTCCGGCGTGAGTCTGATGTGGGCGGCGACGGGCGACACACACTTCAAAGAGCGGGTGGACTACATCGTCACCGAATTGCAGCAGGTGCAAGACAAACACGGCGACGGCTATCTGAGCGCCCTTGAAGGCGGGCGCAAGGCGTTCGACGCATTGTCCCGGGGCGAGATTCGTTCCGCCGCGTTCGACCTGAACGGCGAGTGGTCGCCCTGGTACACGTTGCACAAGACGTTCGCGGGCCTACGCGACGCTTATCGATACGCCGGCAACCGCACCGCGCTCGCCGTGGAAACCAAATTCGCCGGCTGGGCGGAGCGCATTCTCGCGGGGCTCGACGACGGGCAGATCCAGCACATGCTGAACACGGAGGTCGGCGGCATGAACGAAGTGCTGGCGGACCTCTACGGCGACACCGGGGACGAGCGCTGGCTGCGGCTGTCCTACAAGTTCGAGCACCAGGCGTTCATCGCGCCGCTGCAGCGCCACCAGGACGACCTCGGCGGCACCCACGCCAACACGCAGATCCCCAAGCTGCTCGGCTCGCTCAAGCGCTTCATCTATACCGGGAACGCCCCCGACCTGATGGCCGCCGCGTTTTTCAGCGACCAGGTCACCCAACACCACAGTTTCGCCACGGGCGGCCACGGCAAGGACGAATACTTCGGTCCGCCGGACAGGCTGAGCGACTACATCGACGGGCGCACGTGCGAGACGTGCAACGTCTACAACATGCTCAAGCTCACGCGGCTGCTGTTCGCGCTCGATCCCGACGCGCATTACGCGGACTACCACGAGCGGGCGTTGTTCAACCACATCCTGGCCTCGATCGATCCGCAGGACGGCCGGGTGTGCTACATGGTGCCCGTGGGGCGGGGCGTGCAGCACGAGTACCAGGACATGTTCGAAGGCTTCACGTGCGACGTCGGCACCGGCATGGAGAGCCATGCGCTCCACGGCGACGGACTGTACTACGAAGCCGGCGACAAACTGTGGGTGAATCTCTATGCGCCATCCACGGCCGACTGGACCGCGGCCGGTCTGCACCTGACGATGGACACCGACTTTCCCGAGGGAGAGACCGCGAAGGTCACGCTGGCGCTCAAGTCGCCGAAGGCGTTCACGCTGGCGCTGCGCCGTCCGTACTGGGCCGGCGACGGTTTCGCAGTCAAGGTCAACGGTCAGCTGGTGCCGCAACCGGGCGGGACGGACTCGGCCGGCCCGGGCCGCCGTCAGTACGCCTTCGTATCGACGGTCAGCTCGTACGTCGAGGTGACGCGCACGTGGCGCACCGGGGACACCGTGGAGGTGGTACTGCCGCGATCGCTGCGCCTGGAGCCGGTGCCCGACAATCCGCGCCGTGCATCGATCATGTGGGGCCCGCTCGTGCTCGCCGGCGACGTGGGCCCGGAGCGCGAGCGCGCGCGGGGGGAAGGGGAGGCGGTGCAGCCGCAGCCGATCGTGCCGGTGTTCGTGGCCGCCGACCAACCCGTGGCTTCCTGGGTCAAGCCCGCCGCCGATGCGCCGGTGCGGTTCCGGACCGACGGGGTGGGCCGCGAGCCGAACGCCGCCGCCCAGGTGCACGACATGGACCTGGTGCCGTTCTACCGGCTGCACCGGCGGACGTACGCCACGTACTGGGACCTGTTCACGCCCGCCGAATGGGACGACCAGAAGGCGCACTACGTCGCCGAAGCGGAGCGGCTGCGCCGACTCGAAGCGGCCACGGTCGCGTGGCTGCAGCCCGGCGAGACCGTGTTCGAGCGGCCGTTCAACTATCAAGGCGGCGACGGCGCCGTGCCGCAGCGGATCATGGGGCGGCCGGGACGGCGCGGGACGACGTGGTTCTCTTACGACCTGCCGGTCGAGCCGGCGCATCCCATGACGCTGATCGCGACCTATTACTCGGGTGACCGGCGGGGGACGCCCGCGGCCTTCGATATCCTGGTCGACGGCAAGCGCGTCGCGGGTCAGGAAGTTCGTCTCAGCGACAAGCCGGCCTTCTTCGATGCTGAGTATCCCATTCCTGCGGAGTTGGTCCACGGCAAGGAGAAGGTGACGGTGCGGTTCCAGGCGAAGGACGGCAGCCAGATCGCGACGATGTTCGGGCTCCGCATGATTCGCGGCGACGCGGCGCGCTGACGTCGTGACCGTCTTCACGCGGCGCGATTTCGTTACCTCGACGGTCGCGGCGGGCTTGGCGCTCGCCGGGCGGCCCAGGCACCCGTGGCGTTCCGGCCTGGCCGACGCGCGCATCGACGTGCTGGTGGACGAGCCCATCGGCACGATCGCGCCGGAGATCTACGGCCACTTCGTCGAGCACCTCGGCGGCGTCGTCTACGACGGCGTCTGGGTGGGAGAGCAGTCGCGCGTCCCCAACGTCGGCGGGATCCGGCGCGCGCTGGTGGAGGCGCTGCGCGCGATCCATCCCGGCGTGGTGCGGTGGCCCGGCGGCTGTTTCGCCGATTCGTACGACTGGCGCGACGGCATCGGCCCGCGGGCAAGCCGTCCCCGGCGCACCAACTTCTGGAGCGACGATCCGCACATGCAGGCGCTGGGCAACGTGCCTGCGAAATACGATCCCAACGAGTTCGGCACCAACGAATTCATGCGGTTCTGCCGCCTGGTGGGTACGCAGCCCTATTGCGCCGTCAATCTGCGCACGCTGCCGCCGCGCTCCTTCATGGAGTGGGTGGAGTATTGCAACTCACCCGCGGGCAGCACGACGTTGGCCGAACAACGCGCGGCGGGCGGGGATCGCGAACCGTTCGGCGTACGCTATTGGGGCATCGGCAACGAGTCGTGGGGCTGCGGCGGCAACTTCACGCCGGAGGAATACGCCGCCGAGTTCCGTCGCTTCGCCACGTGGGCAGTGCCGGCGTACGGGGTGCCGCTGTCGTTCATCGGGTCGGGACCGAACGGCGGCGATCTCGAATGGACGCGCCGCGCGTTTCGCGAGCTGGCCGAGCGCCGCAGCTTCGACCGGCTGTGGGGCTGGGCCCTGCATCATTACTGCAGCGCGCCCAACGGCGAGGCGGTGGCGTTCGACGACACCGCGTGGTACGACCTGCTGGGCAGCGCCAACCGCATGGAAGGGCTGATCACGTCGCAGTGGCAGGTGATGGGCGAGAGCGACCGCGAGCGCCGCGTGAAGCTGGTGGTGGACGAGTGGGGCGCCTGGCACAAGATGACGACGAACCTCGCTCCGGCACACCTGTTCGGTCAGCAATCGACCATCCGCGACGCACTCGTCGCCGGACTCACGCTGGACACGTTCAACCGCCACGCCGACAAGGTGGCGATGGCCAACATCGCGCAGCTCGTCAACTGCATCCAGTCGCTGTTCCTGGCGCACGAGGACCAGTTCCTGGTCACGCCGACGTATCACGTATTCGCGATGTACGCCGCGCACCAGGGTGCCACCGCTGTGCGCACGGTGACATCGGCGCCCGGCGTCACCTGGACCGACGGGCAGAAGGTGCAACGGTCGCTCTGGGGTCTGAACGGATCGGCGTCGCTGAAGGGCGGCGCGCTCACGCTCACGGTGACCAACCCGCACCTTACCGAGCCGCGCGAGGCGGAGATCGCGGTGCGCGGGGCGGCGCTGCGCTCAGTCGCGGCGACCACGCTCGCCGCGCACGACGTGCACGATCACAACACGTTCGAAGCCCCGCGCACCGTGTTGCCGGCGGCACCACAGCAGGTCGCCGCGACGACTTCGCCCTTGGTCTATCGTTTCCCGGCGGCGTCGGTGACGAAGCTCGAGCTTACGCTCGGGACGTGACCGCTGCCTCGATCACGGGCGCTGACCAACCGTAAGCCTGGCCACGAACGGCCGGAACGGTACGTCGCGGCCAGTCACACCGACCGGCCGCGCCGACCAAAACAGGAACAAGTCACCCCCAGTATCGGAGCGCAGATCCATCTCGACACAGTTGAAATCGGGGAAGGGACTTCGCGGTGGAAGCCACGCACCGTCCCAGCGTGCGTACCAGAGTTCGTAACGTCTGGGGGCTGCGAACATCTCTTCCTCAGTCCGCGGCTCCGCGGTGCCCGCTGGCACCGTGGTCGTCACATAGCTCACCTGCAGACAATAGCGCCACGCTCGACGCCACCGCCGAGCGTCCCGGTCCAGAGCAGGTAGAGTGTGTCGCCGCCGCCGGCCAAGAGTTTGACGTCTTGGGGCGCGGGCTGCTCCGCTCGATAGACCGCCTGCGGGGGCAGCCAAGTCAGCCCGCCGTCCCACGACCGAACGAACATGATGCTGTTGGATGCGCCACCCGCCGGGTCCGGACCGATGTAGCCAATGGAGACGGGACCGTCCGCGCGCGCGACAACCTCTGGGTAGTCGAGCGCCTTAACGGGTAGTGTGTCGGTCCGCCAGCCGGAATTCTGTTGGACGAGCAACAGCAGCCTTCCGTTTGCCACGACCGCCACAATCACGTGGCCTGCACTATCAGTCGTTGCAGTCGCAAAGTCGCCACGCCACCAGATGTCTCCTCGCGGCCTGTCCAGAATCAGGGTCGGTGGCGACCAATGATGGCGAGGGTCATAAGTCGCCGACCAAAGACTGGTCAGGCGGTAGCGTGTGGAAGACCAGACGCGAGCAGGAATCATGGCGGGGTGCGTGTCCGGCTCGGCCCAAATCACGTGAAGGGCGCCCCTCGTATCAAGGACTGCCCGCGGTCGCACGAACCAGAACTCACCATCCGGTTTGCCGATGTCGCGACCATCCAGCGTCGTGGCAATAAACGGGCGTGGCCGCACCGGCGACTCGTCGAACCACAGAACGTCATTACCGACGACGTAGCCGCGATCGCGATCGAGTGCGAGCCACGGATCCCGCACCATCGATCCCCGCGGGACCTTGTCGAGCGCGCGCGGAGATGACCACTCGCCGTATTGGCAAGACGTCGAATCGGTGAGCCGGGCCACCAGCACCAGCAGGAATGCAGCCGTCGTCAACCTGAAACCCTCTGACGCAACCGATTCTTCGGTGCGCCGCAAATGCCATGCCTTTCCCGAGTGCGGCGGCTCGTTCTGAGGTCGCTGCGGGCACACCCGTCAAGTTGTCGCGACCCTCCATCGCATGAGTGTGGCGGAGCAACAGCGGGGCCTGATCATCGCGCTGCGAACCTCCTTGCCTGCGCGAGCGTGTGCGCCTCGTACGCGGCGTACTGCGTCTTAAGTGCTTCGTACACGACGACGCTGCGCGGATCGGGCTTGATTGGCGGTGCGGGGGTCACGAACCCCGCGACCACCTCCTCCCAGCTGATGTGCCGGCCCTGATCGACCTCGTCACCGTGAAACGCTCGTAAGGCTGCACCCAGCGCCGCCGACTCACTCACCGCAAGCGGGTAGACGTCCGCGTCGTGCACGTCGGCCATCACCTGCAGGATGGCGCGATTCTGCGCGGCGCCGCCGGTCGCGTGGATCGCCGTGATGCGCTCACCCAGCCAACCGGCGTGAATCGCCGTCGCCATCATCTGCGCCTCGATCACCGCCCGGACATTGGCGGCTGCGTCCCTCGCATCGAGCCCCACGCGCCGGACACCGGCCACGGGCACGGGCGGCGTGATCTCCGGGACGAACCACGGCAGCATGATTGCCCCGCCGTTGCCGGGCGGCGTGTCGCGCAACAGCTGCGAGAATCCTGCCCAGTCGAGCCCGTGCGCGTCGCGCACGCGCTCGCGAGCGAGCGCGCCGTTCTGGAAGCACACCAGCGCCATGTAATCGCCCGTCGGGGCGCCGAAGACGTGGCCGGCACCTGATGCGTCGGGGCTCGGTTCGCGCACGAGCCCGAACACCGTGTCGCTCGTGCCGAGGGAGATCGCGATCCGGCCCGGGGCCACGAGTCCCACACCGATCAGGCTGCTCGGATTGTCGCCGGTCCACGCGACGACCCGCGCCGCGGGTAGCCGATAGCGTTCCACCCAGTAGCGCGACAGCCGCCCGATCACCGACTGCGACGGCACGATGTCCGGCAGCCGGCGCTCGAGATCGGGCGCGGTCGCGCGCAGTGCGATCTCCGCCCACTGCCGGGCAGCGAGGTCCATCAGGTTCATGCCGGCCGCGTCGCCCGGCTCGACCGGCGCGTGCGCGCCGATGAGCAGCGAAGCCAGAAACGAGCTCACGAGGTGGATCCGGTCCGTGGCGGCGTAGCCCGACGGATCTTGCTCGGCGTACTTCCGGATCTGTGGCCCGGTAAAGCGCTCGCAGGCCCGCGAGCCCGTGAGCCGGGCGAGCGCCGCCGCTCCGCCCACGGCGTGGGTGATCGCCGCGCACTGCGCGGCCGTGCTCGCGTCCATCCAGATCGGCGCGTCCGCGCGGCTCAGGATGCCTTCTATTTGTGCCACGAGGGGCTGCGCCGAATCCAGCTGCGCGAACCGCGGCGCGGCGGACGTATTGAGGTACACGCTGCCGTGTTGCTGCGCTGCGCCCGACACGCCTCGCAGCTCGGTGAGATCGAGCCCGCTCTCCGTGGCCAGAGCCGCCATGAAGCGGTCCAGCGCCTCGGCCCACAGCACTGGACTCGAGGTGGCGATCAGCGGATCGGCGTGGGGGAGCACGCCGCTGCGCGTGCCGTAGCGGGAAAAGTCGCGGTCGAAATCGAGCGACCGCTGAAACGCCACGCGCCGCTCGGAGCCCGTGACCGCGATGACGATCCCGGTCAGGCTCTGGGTGCTGCAGTCGAGGCCGAGGTAGAGCGGCACCTGCGCGTCAGAGTGCCGCTTTAGCTCGCTCGATCACCGCCTCCATCACCGCCCGCTGCGTCGTGAACGTGTCGTCCACCACCGTGATGGTGGGGATCGTTCCCGGCCCGAGCGACAGCGTCTCGGGGTCGAAGCGGCCGAAGCCCGATTCGTGCACGCCCGAGCTGCCGCGCCCCGGCGCCGGATGACTCAAGTGCGAAAACGTCCGGGCATAGCGCGCCGCCCGGCCCAGGCCCACATGATAGAAGGGGATGAACTCCAACAGGCCGTCGTAGTGCATCTCGCCGCACGCCATGACCTGCGGATACTTGGCGCGCAGGTCCAGCACCATGCGGCGCATACCGTCGTGCATGTCGGCCTGGGGGTTGTCGATCCAGCCGCCCGCGATGTCGAGGAAGTACGCATCCACGCCGTAGCGGTCGATCGCATCGGCAATGCGCCCGCCGAGCCAGTTGCGCCATGACGCGACGCCGAGATTCATGTACGACAGCCACCCCTCCTGATGGCGGTCGTTGTCCCAATCCACCCAGTTCAGGTCGAAGCGATCACCGTCGATCTTCTGCGTCGCCGCATCGCCGATCTGCGCGAACATCGGCTGGCGGCGGTTGGCGGCGTTGGCGCCGAACATCGGCATCACGCGGAACCCCAGTTTGCGGGATTCGTCGATGAGCCGCTTGAACCCGGCTTCGCCGCCCATGCGCTCGGACGCGCGGTACAGTGGATAGTCCCAGTAGTAGCGGCCGTCCCATGCCGCGAGGAACAGCAGCACGCGCTCGGCCGGAATGCGCGTCGCCGTCCAGCGCGCGATCTCCAGCATCTTGGCGTAGTCGTTGAAGACGTAGCCGGTGTAGTGCATGCCGTGCAGCGACAGGACCAGGCCGGTGCGGCGCGCCCAGTCAGGCAGGTCGGGCCGCGTCTCCCAGGGCTGCAGGTGGTACGCCTGCTCGAGGTGGCTGTAATGCGCCTGCGCGGCGGCGTCCACCGACGCGGCCTTGCCCAGCCGCCACGTGGGAACGCGGACGGTGTTCTGGGCTTTCCAGCCTTCGGCCTCGAACACCGCTTCGACCCGGTAGCCCTGCTCGCCCGGCTGGAAGTAGAAGCGCTTGGCGCGGACCTGATTGTCCAGGGACGACAGCACAACGAAGTCCCCCTCACCGCGCTGCACCATCACGAGCGGCGTCGAGAGGCCGCGGGCGGTATTACCGCCGAACAGATCGCCGGCCGAGAAGGGGTAGCCGAAGAGCAGCTCGTCGTCGCGGGGGTCGAACGGGTCGCCGCCGGTCGAGATCTTGCCGCGCGGCACACCGCGAATGACCGTGGTCACCGTCTTGACCGGCTGGTCCATCTGTGCGGTCACGTCCCACTCGATGGCGTCGCCCTGCTTGCGGACCTGCGCGGTGACGCGGCCGTGCGCGGTTTGCTGGCCGCCCGCCCACACCAGGCCCGTGCACGTAATCGTCAACCCGTCGGCCGTGCGTTGCGCCGTCAATTGGCGCGCGTCGAGGCCGTAGGTGTTCTCGCCGGTGAACACGAGAAAGCCGAAGCGGTACCCCTCGAACTCGATAGATGGCTCGGGGAAGTCGAAGCTGAACTTCTGGTAGCCGCGGCCGCGGCCGGGGATGAAGACGTCGCTCGTGGACGTGAGCGGCAGGATCGGCTCGGTGCCGGCGGGCAACGGCAGCTCGGGCAAGCGGGGCGCGATCAGCGCGCCGGCACCGGCCGCGCCCATGACGGTCAGCCAATCACGGCGGGAAAGCAGATCACTCCTGCGCTCCGACATGTGGTTCGCCTCCGAAATGATGGGGTCCAGCGAGGAGAATTACGCCAAAGATCCTGGGGCTGCAACGCTTCCTTGCAGCGTGTGTGCTGCAGGAACGCCACAGGCCAAAACCCTTGTCGTCATCGCAACTTTCGGCCCGACGTTGCGTTACATTCCCAGCCCTGGATCCCGCGCCCGAGTGGCGGAATGGCAGACGCAGGGGACTCAAAATCCCCCGGGGGGCAACCCCTGTGTGAGTTCGACTCTCACCTCGGGCATCACCTGAGTCTCATGGGGCGCTGCGGACCCTGACGTTACGTCCGCCGCGGTGTATGCTCTTCCATCATATGCCAGCGCCCGCATTCCACTGGGCTCGCCTCAAGATCGACGCACCGACCCACCTGCGCCGGGGCGCTTGGTACCGCATCGTCAAGCTCACTTCCACCGAAGCAACGCTGAACGTGAAGGGCGCGCCCGTTGCTGTGCCGCGCGCCCAGGTCCAGCTCGCCTCTGAACCCGCGTTGCGCTGGAGCGTGGTACCCGCCCCCCGCGGGGCGCCGCGCTTCCCGGCCACCTGGGGCCCGCGCTACGCGGTCTGCCCCAACTGCCGCGACCGCGCCCAGTTGACCGATCATCCCACCTCGATGCGCTGTCACCGCTGCAACGGTCTGTTCGACGTGGCGTGGGATGAGTCCTATCTTGTGAGTGCGTAGTCGACTCCATCTCGGACGCAGCGTGCAGTAAAGTCCCGCGAGAAGGGCCACATGGATCCCGCACTGCAAATTTTCGGGCTCGTCATCGTCGTGGGGAGCGCCGCGTTCACGATCGTCAAGGTCGCTCGTATGTGGGCTCCGCGCCGCGACTCGCTATCGGCCGAGGTCACAGCGCGGATCGAGGCGCTGGAACGTGGCGTGGAGAACCTGCAGCAGGAGCAAGCGGAAACCCAGGAGCGGCTCGATTTCGCTGAGCGCCTGTTGAGCAAGGCGAGAGAGAACAGACAGCTTGGGAGCTAGAGACCCAACGTGAAGCCGGGGCCGCGATCACGGAGCGCTATATTAACCGCCCATGGCCACCGTGATCATTTCCCTGTGCTGTGCCCTCATCGGGTACGCGTTTGGGGCAGGGGCCCGCTCGGCGGTGCGCACCCGCCGGCCGATGGCGGCCTTGGTGCGCCTGCTCACGGGCATCGTCTTCATGCTGCTGGGGGTGCTCCTCGTCGCGATCAGCGTCGGCATGCGCGGCTATCAGGCGCTCACCTTCGAAGAAGTCGCCGCCACGGTGAAGACCGAGCCGCTGGGGCCGCAGCGCTTCCGCGCCACCATCACGTTGCCCGACAAGCGCCTGGCCATGTACGAGCTGTCGGGCGACGCCTTCTACATCGACGCCCACATCCTCAAGTGGCGCCCCTGGGCCAACATTCTCGGCCTGCACACCGCGTACGAGCTGGACCGCGTGGCCGGTCGCTACAACGCCATCGGCGACGAGCAGAGCAAACCCCACACCGCCTATTCGCTCGCCAAGGCCACGCCCGTGGACGTGTTCTTCCTGGCGCGCCGCACGCTGCTCGGTGCCTTCGTGGACGCGCAGTACGGCTCGGCCGCATTCGTTGCAGGGAATAGGCCCGCGGAGTACGAGGTGCGAGTCTCGACGACGGGCTTGCTGATGAGGCCGGTACTGCGCTCAGTGCTGCCCTGAGGGGTATATTGCAGACATGCGGTACCTGCAGGCGCTGCTCGTCGTCGCAATCGTGCACGCCACCGTGGCGGTGGCGCTGCCGTGCGCCGCACACCCACAGCCCGCGCACGCCGGCGGTCCCTGTCACGAATCGCGCGCGCCCGTACCGCCAGACCACGGCGGTTCCTGCCCAGCACTCGCGTGTCCCGCGGGGACTACCATCGCCGTCCTCCCGCCCCTCGTCACAGCGGCTGTCGCATTCGAGCCGCCGCATCGCGTCGCCCATCCGCCGTCGCAACTCCTCCTTAGCAGCGTCTCGCTGACGATCGACCCGCCGCCACCGCGCGGCTGATCCGGACGAAACCCATCTGTGATCACTCCCGCGCGCTCGCGCGGGGACACGTCGATTTGTCACGAGGCTTGATATGCGAAGCTTGCTCGCGTTTGCCGTCGTTCTGGCGTTTTCACAGCCAGCCACAGCACAGATGATGGCCGGGCCGCTCGGCATCCCGATGGAGCGCGCCGGCTCCGGCACCACCTGGCTGCCCGACGCGACCATCCTACCGGCGCGTCACACCACCTGGGGCGCGTGGGACGTGACGGTCCACGGCACGGTATTCCTACAAATGGACCACCAATCCGGTGCGCGCGGCGCGAACCAGTTGGGCAGCGTGAACTGGGGCATGTTGATGCTCACGCGCGCATTCGGCGGCGGCTGGCTGCAGCTGCGCAGCATGACCAGTCTCGAGGCGGCGACGTTGGCGCGCGGCGGGTATCCACTGCTGCTACAGACGGGCGAGACCTATCGCGGCGCACCGCTGCATGACCGCCAGCATCCGCACGACTTCTTCATGGAGCTGGCGGCGCTCTATCAACGGCCTCTGACGCGCGGACTCGGCCTGCTGCTCTATGTGGCGCCGGCGGGCGAGCCCGCCAGCGGGCCGGTCGCGTTCATGCACCGGCCGTCAGCACAGAACGATCCCTTCGCGCCGATCACGCACCACTGGCAGGACGCCACCCACATCACCTTCGGCGTGATCACGGGCGGAGTGTTCACACGGACGTGGAAACTCGAAGGGTCGGTGTTCAACGGCCGCGAGCCCGATGAACGGCGCTGGGATTTCGATTTCCGCCGCCTCGACTCATACGCCGGCCGCTTCACATTGAACCCCGACGCGCACTGGAGCCTGTCCGCATCCTACGCGTACCTCGCGAGCCCCGAGATCCTTCGTCCCACGGTGGCGATGCATCGCGCCACAGCGTCGGCCCTGTACGGTCGCCGCATCGGGGAGACCCGGCAGCTGGCGACCACACTCGTGTTCGGGGCGAACCGCGAATTCGGGGCGCGCACGCAGACGAGCGCATTGCTCGAATCGAACCTGGAGTGGGGCAGGAACGCGTTGTTCGGACGGGCCGAGTACGTCCAGAAGAGCGCCGACGAGCTGGTGCTCGCCGGACCGCCGCCCGACACGCGCTACGACGTCAGTGCCCTCGCCGTTGGCTACGTGCGCGACGTGGTCGCCACGGGCACCTGGCGCGCCGGCGTCGGTGCGCGGCTGTCCCTCAACCTGCTGCCGCCGTCGCTCGCCGGCGCCTACGGTGGACGGGCGCCCGCCGGTCTCGCGGTCTTCCTGCGTTGGCGCCCCTCCATCCCTGCACCAATGGAAGGGATGCGCATGTAGCGCCTACTTATAGAAGTCGGCGTACACGGTGAGCGCCCGTCGCACGCCCTTATCGATCTGTGTCGCCATATACGTGGGTAATTCGCCGGCGGCGTCGCGAATCTGCTCCGCCGCCTGCGGGACCGTTCCCGCCCTCATTCCTTTATAGTGGTCGCACAGCCCCGCCCGCAGGGCCGTGAGGACCCAGGGCTTGGTCTCCACGGTCGCCTTGGTGACCACCACGCTCGCGACGGCGCCGTCGTTGGCGAACCCCACCGCGACCTCGAGGGGACCGTGCGGCGTATCCACTCGCACGAAGACCAGCGCACCGACGGCCGCGCCCCCGTGCTTGCCCGTGTAGAACCGCAGCACACCGTCTTCGGGACTCCAATCCATGGCCTCGTGCAGCTTGTGCGCGTCGCGCCCGGACAGGTGCAGCTCCCGCTCGAACCAGGCGTCGGCGGCGGGGAACATCTGTTTCACGGCGTCGACGTGTTTGACGAGCTCGACCGTGGGCGTCACGTGCAACAGCAGCGCGGCGAGCGCGCCGTAGAGAATCCGGGACATCAGGCAGCTCCTTTCCGGCCGAACCACATCTGCCCGACGGCGATGATGGTCACGATGGTGTAGCCCAGGCCCATCGCCCACCCGCCTGCAACCGTCACGATCGCGAACGCGGGCGATACGAGCTTCACCAGCCACATGCCGGCGAAATCGAGCCATGGGGCCGCGAAGAGCAAGGTGATGAGCGCGAATCCGGCGCTCCGCGGCAGCGACAACCCCAGCACGACGAGCGACAGCAGCGCGGCGATCACGCCGTACATCGGCACGTGTACGTGAGTGTCCTGGACGAGCAGGTCGATATCCACCACGTGATGGTCCTCGGCCGCCATCTGCCCCATGGTCAGCGGATGCTCCACCACCACGGTCGTGTCCGGCGGCATCGCCATGTGCATCGGCGGGCCGGCATAAGTTGCCGCCACCTGCTTGGGACCGAACCCGGCGTAGCGGCCCACCATCCAGGCGCCGAAGCAATACGCCAACCCGAACGTCGCCAGCAGGCACGTCACGAGCCACTTGAGCCGGGCGTCGGCGTGTCGCAAGTCGTAGAGCACGCGCGCCTCCTAAAAGAGGTACACGAGCTCGACCACCGCTCGCGTGTCAGTGGTACGCAGGCCGCCCGCGGCGTCCGCGAAGAACGGTTGCGTCGAATGATCGAAGCGCAGCGCCGCCCGCACCGCCACCTGCGGCAACCGGAAGCGCGTGTGCTCGATGGTGGTGAAGATCCCTTCCTGCGCGCTGCGGAAGTACAGCATCGGACCGACCGTGACCGACTGCAGCGTCTGCACCGTCCCCGTGAGCACGCCACGGGCATCGGCCACGCGGTCGTAGCGCGCGGCGAGCCCGACGCGATGGCCCAGCTTCCAGAATCCCGTCGCCGCCAGGGCGTTCCACTTGAGCGAGTTGCCGGCCGCGCGCTCGCGTCCGGTGTGGGCTTCGACCCCGACGACGAAGCGATCCGCGTCGACCGTCAGGTCAGCCGAGAGCAGGCCGCGCTGGTGGGCGTCGCTCGAGTCGCGCTCGGGGCCGTAGGTGCCGGTCGCCGCGAGCGTCACGCGCTCGGTCGGCAGCCACTGCACCCGCAGCTCGCCCGTTTTGCCGCGATTGTTGTCGGGATCGTTGTTCCAGCCGTTGGCGGCGAGGGCGGTGACCTCGAGCCGCGGCGATGCGGTGAGCCGGGCGGCGACGCCCGTGAACTTCACCGGCCGCGCCAGCTCGAACGTGAACGAGCTGGTGGGCAGAAAGTTCAGCGGCTCGTCGTCGCGCTCCACGCCGACTGGCGCATCGAACCTGCCGAACACGAACGACCAGCGCGTGGCCTGGGCCGGGGTCCGAAGAAATACGCGTCACCCACCGGCTTGAAGAGGCTCAGCGCCATCTTCCCGGCCGTGAATCCGTTCGCCTTGAGCGCGCGGTCGTAGCCGGCCTGACCGACCGCGAAGCCGGTCAGCGTGACCGGTTGCGGCTCCTCAAATGAAACTTGCGACTCCTGGGCCGCGGCGGCATGCGCCGCCAGTACGCCCAGGAGACACCACCATGCGTTGCGCATGCGGCTCCTCCGAAAAAGTATGTGCCCTGCTCAGACGCTTGCGGTCAGGCGAGAGCGATCGGAGGGGGTGTGTCGGGCGTGAACGACGGGGAAGGCGGAAGGGGGAAGTGGGAGCGGTACGATTCCGGCACGGCGCGCGCGACGGTGACGGCGGCTGGCGCGGGCGCGTTGGGCAACGCATCGGATGCCGCTGCGTCGAGCGCGCCGATCATCTGATCGCACACGCATGGGCCGTCGCTTGGCATCGAGTGGCCGTGATGCTGTCCCATCGCGCCGTAGTGGTGGTGACACAGCAACGCCGCCTCCAGACCGACAAAGCCCGGCCCCGCCGCCAGCCAACAAACGGCCGCGAGTGTGAGCGCGAGCACAGTCGAGCAACGTCGCATGGGCTACAGTGTACGCCTCGCGGGCCGACTGGCGCAACCGGTCCGGCCCCATTTAAACTGCACTTGGTACGCTACTTACCCTGACCTCGGATTGGCGTTCACCTCCATGACTGGGATGGCCGCACCGCTGCCGGACGCCCTCGCGCCCAAGGGGCTCGAAGGCGTCGTCGCCAACGAATCATCGATCTGCTACGTGTTCGGCGGCGAAGGCCGCCTGATCTACCGTGGCTACGACATCGCCGACCTGGCGGAACACTCGACCTTCGAAGAAACCGCCTACCTGCTGCTCAAAGGCGACCTCCCCACCAAGGACGCGCTGAAGGCCTTCACTGCCGAGCTCAAGGCCGCGCAGAAGCTCGACAAGGTAGTGCTGCGGATCATCAAGGACGCCCCCAAAGACGCCAAGCCGATGAACGTGCTGCGCACGGCGGTGAGCGCGGCGGTGTTCACGGATCCCGACCGGGCGGACAACTCGCCCGCCGCCGAGTATCGCAAGGCCGTCCGGCTGATCGCGCAGCTGCCGACCATGGTGGGGACGTTCCACCGGTTGCGCAGCGAGCAGAAGCCGCTCAGTCCGCGGCGCGGCTTGTCGCTCGCGGCCAACACGCTCTACCTCATCACCGGCGAGACCCCGGAGCAGGACGTGGAGCGCGCGTTCGACGTGGCGCTGATCCTCCACGCCGACCACGAGCTGAACGCCTCGACGTTCGCGGCACGGGTGATCGCGGCGACGCTGGCGGACATGCACGGGGCGGTGACGGGCGCGATCGCCGCCCTGGCCGGCCCGCTGCACGGCGGCGCCAACGCCGAAGTGATGAAGATGCTCCTCGAGATCAAGTCGCCGGACCGCGCCGCGGCGTGGATTCGCGATGCGCTCACCCAGAAGAAGAAGATCATGGGGTTCGGACATCGGGTGTACCGCACCGCGGACCCGCGCGCCGCCATCCTGCGCCCGCTCGCCGAGCAGCTGGGCCGCAAGGCCAACCAGCCGCAGTGGTTCGCCATCCAGCAGGTGATCGAGGACCTGATGCGACGCGACAAGGGTCTCTACTGCAACGTCGACTTCTACTCCGCTTCGACCTACTACGCGATGGGCATTCCGCTCGACCTGTTCACCCCGATCTTCGCCGTCAGCCGCATCAGCGGCTGGTGCGCGCACATCCTGGAGCAGCACGCCGACAACCGCTTGATCCGGCCGCGCGCCGAGTACGTGGGTCCGATGAATCGCACATGGACCCCGCTCCGGAAGCGTAGCTGAGCGTGCCGGGGGCGGCGGAGGCGAAGATCGACTGGCGCGACGGGCGCTGGGTGGTGCCCGACGCGCCGGTTATTCCATTCATCGAGGGCGACGGCACCGGGCCCGACATCTGGCGCGCCGCGCAACGCGTGTTCGATGCCGCCGTCGCCAAGACTTCCAACGGCAAACGCCGCGTGGTGTGGCGCGAGGTGCTGGCGGGCGAGAAGTCGTTCCAGGCGAACGGCAGCTGGCTGCCCGACGACACCCTCGCCACGATCCGCGAGCACCGTGTGGCCATCAAGGGCCCGCTCACGACGCCGGTGGGCGGCGGCATCCGCTCGCTCAACGTGGCGTTGCGCCAGGTGCTCGACCTCTACGCCTGCGTGCGTCCGGTGCGCTGGTTCACGGGTGTGCCGAGTCCGGTGAAGGAACCCGGCAAGCTCGACGTCGTGATCTTCCGCGAGAACATCGAAGATGTGTACGCCGGCATCGAATACGAAGCCGGCAGCGACAAGGCCAACAAGTTGCGGCAGTTCCTCGTGGGGGAGCTCGGCGCCACGATCCGCGAGCAGAGCGCGCTCGGCGTGAAGCCAATGTCCAAGTTCGGCTCCCAGCGCCTGGTCGTGAAGGCGATCCAGTTCGCGCTCGCCAACGGCAAGCCGTCGGTGACGCTGGTCCACAAGGGCAACATCATGAAGTTCACCGAGGGCGCGTTCCGCGACTGGGGCTATGAAGTCGCCAAAGAACAGTTCGGAGCGAAGACTGTCACCGAGACAGAAGCGGGAACCCTGAAAGGGCAGGCGGGGAAGGGGGACGGGGGAAGGGTAATCATCAAAGACCGCATCGCCGATGCGGTGTTCCAGCAGGTCTTGCTGCGGCCCGATGAATACTCGGTGCTGGCGACGCCGAACCTCAACGGCGACTACCTGTCCGACGCCTGCGCCGCTCAAGTCGGCGGCCTCGGCATGGCGCCGGGCGCCAACATCGGCGACGGCTTCGCCGTATTCGAAGCGACCCACGGCACCGCGCCCAAGTACGCCGGGCTCAACAAGATCAACCCCGGGAGCGTGATCCTGTCGGGGGCCATGCTGTTCGACGAAATCGGCTGGAAAGAGACCGGGGCGGCCATCCGGCGCGGCATCGAGGGCGCGCTCGCCGCCAAGCGCGTCACGTACGATCTGGCCCGCCAGATGCCGGGTGCCACGGAGGTCTCGACCTCCGCCTTCGGCGACGCCATTATCGAGCACCTCACATGAACAGCGCCATCGCCGCTCAGCCGCTCGCGCAGGTCGAAACGCCGCTGCTCGCGGTCGCCGTCGCCGCAGGCGCCGTGCTGCCGCCGGCACTCGCCGATCTGGACAAGGCCGCGGGTGGCGTGCTGGCGCGCGCCGCCGCCGACTTCAAGGGCAAGCGTGATGAAGTGCTGCTGGTCTATCCCGCGAGCGGCAAGGCGGAGCGCATTCTCCTGGTCGGCATGGGAAAGGCCACCGAGGTCACGCGCAGCGCGATCCGCCGCGCGGCGAGCATCGCCGCCAAGCGCGCCCGCGGCCTCGGCGCCGCACGCTTCGCGTTCGCCGTGGCCGCCGACGCGCGCAACGGCGTCAGCGCGACAGACGTGGGGCAGGTGGCGGTCGAAGGGGCGGCCCAGGGCGCCTGGACCTTCACCGAGCTGAAACAGAAGCCCGAAGACCCCAAGCCCGAGGTCGATGCCCTGCAGGTCGTGGTCGACAAGGCGGATGCCGCCGCTGCCGAGACCGGTCGCGCCATCGGCGCCGCGGTCGCCGCGGGCCACCAGCTCACGCGCTATCT
>WNGO01000600.1_pt1 | contig 23580 bp, 17 predicted proteins | sample 5400511 | NCBI WGS metagenome assembly WNGO01 (sample SAMN13153380, study PRJNA577476) | soil metagenome | isolation source: 20 cm soil or saprolite under Garry oak tree replicate 2 | place: USA:California | collected 2016-06-15 | reverse complement strand
TGTGAAAGCTCCTGCGTGAAGGATGCCGAGCGGTAATCTCGGGTGTTTAGGTTCCTTCGCGCCCCAGGGTCGATACCTTGCCAAAGATTTTCTTCGTGCTTGCTCATTTCACTTTAGCCAATGATTTATTTGCCTAGCGAGAAATCGGCTCGTTCGCGAGAAAGATTTGGATTGTAATAGGGGTCACGCCGCAAAACACCAGCCCAACGCTCGCGCATAATCGCTTCACCCTTCATGTCGATCTGATGGGATGGCGCTCGATGCCAGCAAAGTTTTGCGAACGGAGTATAAACAATCAAATAGCCAGCATGACGCAGTTTAAGGCAAAGATCGACATCGGCGAATGCCCCTTCCAAGCTTTCATCGAACCCGCCCGCTTCCTGAAAAACGTCACGCCGCGTGAGCATACATGCGCTCGAAACGCCGCTGCAGTTTCGAGTCACCTGCAATTGGCGATTAGCGCCAGGATGTTCTGCCGGAAAACCGTGAAAAGCCGGTTGCGCAGTCTTATTCACACCCACAACCATCCCCGCCTGTTCAACCGTAGCGTTCGGATTCAGCAATCGCCCGCCTACGGCTCCGACTTCTGGCCGCTGGACATGCTCGGCCATAATGGTCAGCCAATCCGGTTCGATCGGTTCGATTCCTTCACCCAGGAAAAGAATCCATGGGTCGTTTGTTTGATTTACCGCGAAATTTTTTAACGCGGAATCATTGGCCTCGCCTGAGAAACGCACGGTACGATATGGAAAATGCGAAGGAAAAGCTGACGCGCCATGGAACTGATCGCAGTTAACGATCACAATCTCATAATTCGGATAACTTGTTCTGTTCGTCAGGCTTTCGATGCATCGCTCTAGCAACTCCAGGCCGTGGCAAGTTGAAACGATGACCGAAATTTTCTTCGCTTCCAACAACCGGCGTCTGAGGCAGAAGGCGTGGGTGCGCCAGTCCACACCCACATGGGCCGACTCGCCGCGGCGTTTCAGGTGAGCTTCAATCGCAAGCCGCGACGCCTCGAGTTGTTCGGGCTTTTGACGAACGCTGATTGCACTGGAGCTCTCCGAGCGACGCCAATGATACAGGACCCTGGGGATGTGATGAATTCGCTGGGTCTGCTCGATCACGCGAAAGAAGAGATCGTAATCCTGGGCGCTATCGAATTGTGAACGGAAACCGCCAGCCTGCTGCACAATGTCGCGTCGCACTGCGGTTAAATGGCCAACGTAATTGTAAGAAAGGAAAAAATCGGGCGACCAATCTGGCTTAAATAAAGGAGCCTCGACGCCGTCTTCGCCGAGCTTGTCTTCATCGGAATAAATCAGATCGGCATCCGGATGGGTTTGTAAAAGTTTCACAATCTGGAAAACCGCATCGGGTTCGATGACGTCATCATGATCGAGAAAAGCGACCCACTCCCCGCGAGCGAGCGCTAACGCTTGATTCAGTGCCGCCGAAATGCCTTCATGTTTTCCGAGGCTTTTCAGGGTGATACGCCGATCGCGAGCGGCCAGCAGAGGCAGCGCTTGGAGCAACTCAGCGTCGCTCGATCCATCGTCGCTTAACACGAGCTCCCAGTTTTCGTATACCTGCGCGAGCACTGATTCAATCGCTTCCTGAAGCCGCTGCACAGGTGTGTCGAAGACTGGCATGATTACGCTAATTAGCGGCTTCGAAGCAAACGCACGCGATTCATTTCGCATTTGCTCAAGGTCCCGCGCAGTTGCGCGATGCCGCTCGAACCATTCCTGATATTCGCTCGGGGCGACGGATTTTCGACTTTCTCGCGCGGGTCGGCGGAGCTTTTTCCAAACCGTTTTTGCCAGTTTTTCCGGAAGACGATATGGCGCGAGCAATACCTGGCCCACGCGGCGCTCCGGCGATTTCCGCATGGTTCGTTTCTGCTCTTTTAGCAATTTCAATTCGCGCCGATATTCTTTGAGCTTGAGCAGTTTCTCCTCCAGCGCAGCGATATGACGGTGCGCCCCTTCCAGTTCAGAGCAACGGATTTGAAGTGATCCCTTCAAGTCGCTCAGCGCTCTGTTGAGTCTGGCAAAAGCCACCTCCACCGCCGGCGTTAGTGCGCCGGGCGCTACACTCGGTTGACGTCGAAGACATAAGGCTCCCGGATCCAATTCCATTAGGTCGCATTCGTAATCCGGCAGTAGTCCAAAGCGCTCGAAACGCTGAACGATTTGCGGACGCCGCCTGACAGCTTCAGCGCCGGGACCGGGAAGGAGCACAATCCTGTCCGCGCAATGCGAGAGCGCTTCCGCTATGCGATTATCATCGTTTTCTCCAGAAGAATAAAACCAAACTGCGGTTTCAAAGTGCGCCGTGGCTTCACCCGGCCCTAGGTTTGTCGCCAGGTCACCGGGAGACAACATGACGGAGGCTTCTCTTTTCGCTTCAGCAAATTGAGGCTCAACTTCCTGAGCGCTCGCGCCGATGATAACGAATCGGCCATCTGCGAACTTTCGCGATATGACGCGAACGAAATCGGCATTGGTGGAGTGGAAAGGCAGTGGCGACACCGGGGACATTATATTGGTTGAAGGCGGCCACAGGCAAATCTACCCTGCCGCGCCGCCCCAAGATACCGCTCGTCCTGCAATGCTCGATTTCGTAGTCTATCTTCTCTACCGCGCGGGGTCGGCAATCGCCGCCGGACTACCATTACCGGTTCTCTTTGTCGCCGGGGAGTTCCTCGGTTTTTGTGCATGGCGTTTGTCCGGGAAATATCGGCGCCTGGCAAAGCGCAACGTTGCCATCGCGTTTACCAATGAAAAAAAACCGCAAGAAATGCGTCGCCTCGTCCGTCGCCATTTCCAACGACTCGGCGCTAACCTTCTCTGTAGCGTTAAACTCACCGCAATGCCGCCCGAAAAAATCCTGCAGCGGGTCAAGGTGGATAATATCGAGGCGATGGATCGAGAATTTCGCGCCGGTGTTCCCGTAGTGCTTGTTTTGAGTCATCTTGGAACATGGGAATTGTTCGCGCAATTGATGCCGAAGTTCGTCGGTTATGTGCGCAATGCGAGCGTCTATCAGAAGCTTGGTAATCGGTTCATTGACGCGCACGTGCGCCGGACACGTGGCCAAACCGGCTTGGAATTATTCGATCGCCAGCAAGGATTTCAACCGGTGATCGACCTGCTGCGTTCCGGCGGCGGCGTCGGTGTTTTGTCCGACCAACATGCTGGCGATCACGGACTGTGGACACCCTTCTTTGGAAAGCTGGCGTCCACTTCGCCCCTGCCCGCCTTGCTTGCCAAGAGGACCAGAGCGGCGCTAATCGCCGCAGGCGTTTACACGACGGGTCTGGCGCGTTGGCGCGTGGTTTTCACCGAGCGCTTTGATCCGCCCAAGGCAGACGCCTCCGTTGCCACGCTCACTGCAGAAATAAATCAGATCATCGAACAACAAATTCGCGTCGCACCGGAAGATTGGTTTTGGGTGCACAATCGCTGGAAGACGCCCCAGCCCAATTTCCTTCTCGCGCAGTATAAACGCGGCGTCCATCTGCCACCGGGCGTTTCACCTCAGGATCTAAAGCCATTTCAAATTCTCGTTCGTTCAAGTAATTGGCTGGGTGATGCTGCGATGAGCGTGTCCGCAGTTCGCGCAATAAAGAGTGGACGGCCCGACGCGCGCGTTACGATCGCAGCCCCGGAGAAGATTGCGCCAATGTGGAAGCTGGTTCCCGAAGTGGACGCGATCATCGCTATGCCAGGAGCCCAACTCCTTTCATCTGTGCGGTTACTTCGGCGAGAACCGTCTTTTGATGTGGCGATCCTTTTTCCAAATTCGGTACGGGCTGCTTTGGAGTCGTGGTTGACCAGAATTCCGCGCAGAGTTGGTTACCGCGGCCATTCGCGACGCTGGCTGCTTAACCAAATCGTGCCGGTCCCAAGAAAGCCAGGCCCGCCCGAACATCATTCGCTCCGTTTTCTCCGTATCGCGCGCGAATGCGGCGCAGACACACTCGACTCAGATAGTTCGCGAGCAGGCGTTCTACGTCCGACATCTAATGTCCAAATGGCCATCAACCGCCAACCGATCAAAATCGGTCTTTGCCCGGGTGCCGAATACGGCCCCGCCAAACGTTGGTTACCCAAGCGATTCGCCGAGGCCGCCGAAAAAATTAGCGCGCAATCGTCCGTCCAATGGATTCTGTTTGGAACGCTGCGCGACGCCACGGTTGGTGCCGAGATCGCGGCCGCCCTTGGTAATCACTGCGTGAATCGAGTCGGCCAGACCACGCTCGAGCAACTGATCGACGGGCTGCGCGAATGCCGTTTATTGCTTACGAACGATACTGGCACGATGCATCTCGCTGCATTGTTGGGTGTGCCAGTCGTCGCCATCTTCGGTTCAACAGAGCCCCGTCTCACTGGCCCACTCGGCGATGGTCACATTGTCTTGCGACATCATGTCGAATGCAGCCCCTGCTTTTTACGCGAATGCCCGATTGATTTTCGCTGCATGAAGGCGGTGAGCGTCCAGGAAGTTGCCAATGCTGTGTTGTCGATTCTGAGCAAACAATCAGGCGAATTTCAAATTTGAAATCTAACACCTCAAATCTCACACTTGCGGGCATGAGCTACGAAATCGCCGAATTATCGTTTTGCGTGTTACGAAGCAAAAACGGGCGAGTCTAAAGCCTCGAGTTTGAAATCCTGCCATGGCCGTTGCTCCGCGTATTCGAACACAAGTACAGGTGATGTTCTTCGATACCGATTGCGGAGGTGTCGTTTCGAACATCGCTTATCTGCGTTTCATCGAGATCGCCCGTACGCTTCTCGCTGAAGAACTCGGTCTCGCCCTCACGGAAATGGCCGAAAACCACAGGTATCCGGTTGTCGTGCGGACGGAAGTCGATTATCGCCGACCGGCTAAACTTGGAGATCAGCTCGCGATTGAAGGTTGGCTGGATCGGGTAGAGCGCGTGCGGTTCTGGTGTGGATTCCAGATCACACGTCCAGCAGATAACATGCTCATCGCCCAATGCCGCCAGATGCTTGCACTCATCGAGATGCCAGAAGGAAAACTGCTTCGTTTACCAGAGCACTGGGAGAAATATCGAAGCAATGATTCCGCTGAGTCAGAGCGCGAAGATAGGACTCCAATTTCTGGCAGGGAACCTGTTCAATGACTGCTGGCGCCCGCAGCCTAAGTCTAGAAGAGACTCTGCTCCAGCCACCGGCACTCCCTCCGCCGCCCATGCGCCGTGTCTTGTTCACGATTCTGATTGCGTTGGCAGGGCTGCTGCACGTGGCGACGATCGGCTCCGGCGATTTATATAGTCAGACGGAAGGACAATACGCGGGCGCCGCCCGCGAGATGGTCGAGACGCATCATTGGCTTCTGCCTACCAACAATGGCGCGCCACGTCTGCAAAAACCACCGTTGCTCTACTGGCTGATCATCATTTCGTTCAAGCTCTTTGGTGTTAACGTGGCAGCTGCCAGGCTCCCGGTCGCGCTGGCAGTTGTCGCGTCGACTGCCCTGATTTTTTTAATCGGGGAAAAGCTCACGGACTACTGGCGCGGTTTCATCGCAGGTCTGATTTATCTGAGTTTGTGCGGCACATTTCTGCTCGCGCGCATTGTCATGCCCGAACCAGTCGTGAGCGCATTCATTGCAGGTGCGATTTTTTGCGCGATCGGCGGTTATCAGCGCCGGCGTAACCGCCGCATCTGGTTCGCCGGCTTCTGGATTTGCTCGGCTTTTGCTTGCCTGACCAAAGGCTTGCTCGGCATCGCTTATCCGGCCGCGATTTTTCTTATCCTCTCAGTTTTTTACCGCGAAGCGCGTATGCGCTTTCGCGGCCTGTTGCGATGGGAATATCTTGCGATCTTCATTCTGATCGTCGCGCCATGGCACATCTGGGTGCAATGGCATTTCCCCGGGTATTTTCATTATCAAATCAGCTCAGAGTGGCTTGGTCATCTGCGCGGACTCACCGATGAGACACACGATTTCCTCGGGATGCCTGCCTATCAATTCCTGATCATGCATCTGGCCTGGTGGTTTCCATGGTCGATTGCGCTTTTGCCCGGCGTTATTCTCGCCTGGCGCCGGGTGATTCGGCCGCGGGAGATCGATTTCGCGGACGCACTGCCGCTTTGCTGGATGGGTGTTGTCTTTATCCCGCTACTGTTTCTGGGACAACGCCAGGATTACTATTCAATGACCATGTGGAGCGCATTCGCGCTTTGGGCGGCCGTCGCCTGGGACCGAATACCGCAGAGGTTACGCGCCGCCGGTGTAATCGCTGTCGCCCTGGTCGGTATCATAATCGCGGCAGCGGTATTCTTTATTGCAGGCGCGGCGCCCGCTCTGAATGGAAACTGGGGGACTATGGACGCGCGCTGGACGGCTTGGAAGGCATTACAGGACGTGCCCGTTGCGACTTGGCTCGCATTTCGACCTTTGGTTGCGATCTTTGGCGCGTCGCTCCTTTCTCTGTCGCTGGCAGCCTTGTACTTCATTTCCAAGCAACGCGAGAGACTTGCGGCCATCGCCCTTGCGGCCTCGATGATCCCGGGCGGACTCAGCATGTTGGAAGCCGTCGCGCAAATCGCTCCTTATTTTTCACTTGCGGATGTAGCGCGATTTCTAAATCCACGGCTCGATGCGCGTGGCGATACAATCTTTGAAGGACCGTTCGACGACAGTAGCAGCCTCATGTTCTATCTGAACCGGAAATTTTTCCTGGTTAATCAGAACCCACAGAAAGAGACCCCGATTGGCAAACCCCCTATTGACATCTTTTTGAATGAAGCCGCGGTGCTGGAAAGATGGGGGCAACCCAGCGCGATTTATCTAATTATCGAGGAAAGCCGGGCCGCTTATTGGAAACGGATCTTAACCGCCCACTTTCACATCTATCACCAACTCACGACGTCGGGCACCTACGTGGTGCTTAGTAATCAATTATGAAGGGAGTTGTTTTGTTAAAAGGTGAAAGGAGACTCTGCCCGTTTCTTGAAAAACTGCTGCATTGGTTTAATGTTCCCGCTCGCCTTCCGTTGCAACTTTGTAACCATTTAACTTTTAACGTTTCAACCAGGTAATTTATGTCGCAACATCGCAGTTTAAAAGGAGCAAGCACGATCGCCGCCAGGCGCAATGTGCTAAAGCGCTTCGAACGGGTCGAGATTTTGAAAAAGCGCGGTCAATGGAAGGAAGGCCAGAAAGTCATCGGTCTTCCCAAAACGAAGCCGGACGTTTAACCGCTAGCGCGAGAAATGATTAGTAAGAAGTGGTTGGTGAAAAGTGACTAGTGGCGCTTTCACCTATTTACATCTCACTTCTCACTCGCTTAAGTGCGTCTCAACCGCTTCCTTGCTGCTGCCGGTCTAGGTTCACGCCGGCATTGCGATGAATTGATCGCTGCCGGCCGCGTCACAATCAATGGCAAAGTTTGCACAAACTTCAGTGCGCAGCCAGGAGCGCGCGACCACGTCAAAGTCGATGATAAGCTTGTTCACACCGTTCCGCCGCTGACGATCATGTTGAATAAACCCGCCGGATTCGTTTCGACTCGAAAGGATCCGCACGCGCGTGACACCGTCTTTGATCTCATACCAGGAAAATTTCCCCACCTCTTCACGATCGGACGTTTGGACGCGCAAACTCAAGGTTTGCTGCTTCTGACGAATGACGGCGAATTGGCGCAACAGCTCAGTCACCCGCGTTTCAAGGTGGACAAGGAATATGAGGTCACGCTCGACCGACCATGGGATCCGGCGCTTGCTCCGAAACTGGAACGCGGAATTCCTCTCGATGGCCAGCGCGCGAAAATTGCGCAGATTCGCTCACGCTCGTCTACGCGTCTTCGCGTTATCTTGCGGCAGGGAATAAACCGGCAGATTCGGCGCATGTTCGAAGCTGTCGGATACCGCGTCGAACGGCTTCTCCGCATTCGAATCGGAAACCTTCGGCTCGGGGATTTGCCATGCGGGCATTGGCGAGCACTGACGAAAAGCGAGCTACAATCCTTAAAGTGGCGAGTCCCGGCGAGCCCGCATCCGGCATCGCGGAAGCTTCACCCTCCATTGTGAAATGACACTTGACGGTTGTAGCACGCTGATCACCGGGGCCTCCGCTGGGATCGGCCGCGAATTTGCGCGTCAACTAGCCGGTCGCGCCAAATCGCTCATTCTCATTGCGAGGCGGGAGCAAAAGCTCAACGAACTGCGTGACGAATTAAATCAACAATATCCGAACGTCGCGATCTCCGTTCGCAAGACTGATCTCGCTGACCTTGCGCACCTGAATGAACTGCTGGCATGGCTGGATCATGAAAGAATTGACGTCGATCTTTTAATCAATAATGCCGGACTGGGCGATAGCGGCGCCTTCTCGACCAGCGATCCAATTCGGAACGAGCAAATGACCCTTGTGAACATTGTCGCGCTCACCACGCTCACTCGCCACTTGCTTCCGCGAATGATCGCGCGACGATGTGGCGGTATTTTGAACGTTAGCTCGTCGGCTGGATTTCTTCCGATTCCCGATTTTGCGGTTTACGCAGCGAGCAAAGCCTACGTTACAAGCTTCTCTGAAGCGCTTCGCGCCGAACTCCGCGGAACAGGCGTAAGCGTCTGTTCTCTTTGCCCGGGTCCCGTGCACACGGAATTTCAGGAAGTCGCCAAACGCCCGGGGGCTCAGCCGGATACCGGCCCGGAGTTCGTCTTCGTTTCGGTCGAAGAAGTCGTGCGCGATGCGCTTGCAGCACTAGAGGCAGACCGTCCGCTTGTTATTCCCGGCTTCCCGATGAAAATCGGAATGTTTCTGGTTAGGATAATACCGTTGCCGATCTTGCGGTTGCTGTCGCGCTTCTCACCAAGACGGGGTTGAACCTTTCTGTGTTCATCCAAGCAAAGTGATTTTGGCGCTGATCCAAGGCTGCTAAGAGCCATGCGGTGTGAGCAGAAACGGCGGTCGTCTCCGACCGCCGCTTTGAAATCTTTTGGTTATATACGCGCTAGACCTTTACGAAGACTTGTATTTGACCGAGCAACCGTATGGCTTGGTTTGTGGCGTGGAGATAGATTTGCCTGCCAATGATTGATCCAACGCTGCCTTAATATAGTTCGTCGAGCTGGGAATATCTGCTGGGTTCGGCGTCGCCTTGCTGTCGATCGCTCCTTCGTAAGCGATTTTTCCTTCTGGATTGATTATCACCATGTTTGGCGTGTTCTTTGAGCCGTAAGCGCGGCCCACTTTGCCGTCCGGATCGAGAAGCAACGCAGTCTGCTGCGTTTTCCAAGAGGTTGCGACTTTCTGGGCCTGTTCCGGCGTCAAATTGCCTTCGGTACCGGGCGCGTTGGAATCGATGGTTAGCCATACCACGCCCTTGTCTGTGTATTCTTTCTGCAGTTTTTGCATGTTATCGCTGCCGTAATGCTTTTTCACAAACGGGCATTCCGGATTAAACCATTCGAGCACCACGTACTTGCCTTTGTATTGGGAAAGCGAGTGCGTCTGGCCTTTCGCGTCGGCTAGCGAAAAATCCGGCGCAGCGCTGCCCACTGGCGGCGGCTCCAAGGCAAAAACTCCAGTAGCGATCAGTGATGTGAGAACGGTCAAAGTTATTTTTTTATTCATAAACGGATTAGAAAACGAAGTGGTTAAGGTAGTTCAATTTTCTTGCAATCAACATATTGGCAAGGAACGGCAGGAACACAAATACAGCGGTTTTAGGGCGCGACAACCGGGAGCAGGCGTTCAAAAAAACCTTATTGTGCGGCAACACTGCGCGCCGCGGTTCGAAGTTTTTCCAGAACCATGCCTTTGGTGAGCACTTCCGGGAAAACAATCGGTTCTTCGTTTTTTCCAGGGTAGAGCACATATAACGGAACGCCCGGGCGGCCAAACTTTTGCAGCAATTTCGTGATCGCTGGATCACCGTTCGTCCAGTCCGCTTTCAATTTGACGGTCGCGTGACGTTGAAAGGCGTCTCGCACCTCTGCGCTCTCGAGTACATTGGCCTCATTAAATTTGCAAGTAAGACACCACGCGGCGGTAAAATCGACAAACACGGAGTGCCCTTGCTCCAGCTCTGCTTGCAAACGTTCGGGCGTAAACGCCTGCCAATCTCCTGGTAGTCGTGAATCGGCTAACCCGACATTGGTAGATCGAAATTTGCCGCCGACGAAATACATACCGCTTCCGAGCACGAGCACGAGCATGAGTACGAGCACGACACTTCGCTTCGCTGTTGATGCAGTCGGAAGAACGAAAGCACCCTTCATCCAGCAAGCGACACTGATCACGAGAAGAAAGCAGCTTGCCCAAATCGCTCCTTCCAAGCCGCGCTGAGCACCCAGCACGTAAAGAAGAAACAGCAACGTGGCCAACAGCAGAAAGCCCATGAATTGTTTCACATGCAGCATCCACGGACCTGGCTTTGGCAGAAATCGCAGCCAGGCAGGCTGAGCACTCAAAAGCAGGTACGGGGCACTCATTCCAGCGGCAATCGCAACGAACATCGCCAGGATAACCGCAGGCGATTGCGAAAACGCAAAGCCGAGCGCGGTGCCGAGGAACGGGGCAGTGCAGGGCGTCGCCAGAACGGTGGCAAACACACCCTGGAGAAACGACCCCAGATCGTTCTTGCGCTCGGTGGTTGAAAGCAGTCCGCGTGTCAGGCCTTGTGGCAGGGAAATTTCGAACACGCCAAAGAGGTTCAGCGCGAACACGAGGACAATCACGCTCAGTGCAAGAACGAAATAGGCGTTCGTGAATTGAAATCCGCCCCAGGTCACGTCACGCCCAGCGCCCTTAAGCACAATCAGAAGCAGCGCAAGCCCGAGGAACCACGCGAAGATTCCAACCGCAAACGCGATACCGCTCCGCAAAACTTTTCGCCGGCTTTGGCCAGCCTGCTGAATAAATCCAAAGATTTTCAGCGAAATCACCGGCAACACGCAGGGCATCAAATTCAAAATGATGCCTCCCAGAAAACCGAAGAGCAGGAAAGTGAAGATTCCATGTGCGGGCGCTGCGCCAGCCGCCGAAAGAGTCGGCGCGGCTGAAATTTGCCACGCTGAACGGTCTTCCCCATTTGCCTGCTGGGAAAAGACGATCAGGCCCGGAATGGACGACAAATTCTTCTCCGACGACTCAATGGGAACTCGAAAGGTAACCTCATTCTTGTTGCGTGATTCGATCCTTGGATGGCCAACAACAACGTCCTGTCCTGGCAGTGGGAAAAAATCCAGCGCCAGATAATTAGCGAGGGTTTCGCTGGTAATCTTTAGACGGAGATCATGTCCAATCCGACTCCAGTTTACCGAAGCCACATTCGATTCTGGCCAGTTTTGCGGCAACAAACGCCGGTAGCGCGCGAAGAGTTCCGAGTTCGCCGGCTGACTCGTTGTCGATACCGGTAACTCCAGCTGCGGTGTTGCGCTGCCAGGAATGCAGATTTTCTCGCAGACCAGCCAATTTGCCTCAGCTGAAAGCTTTACTCTTGAACTGTCGAGTTTCTGCGGCGGCGTGATTTCCTGCATCAGCAGGACTTCATTTTCATAGCCGTAAGTCTCAATGTCGCCCGGATCGATTGTTTTCAATGGTATTGGCCATTGAATCTCGCGAACTTTCCAGCCCGATGGCAGTTTCCATTTCAATTCTGTGGGAAGACCGGCGTCGCCAGAGAACGCCCAGTAGGTATGCCACCCCGGAGCCGTCCGAAGCAGCAAACCGATAGTGAACGGTTTTCCGGGAACAATGGCGCCCGCATCAGCAAGCAGCTCGGCCTTGACGAGTTCTTTTCCTTGATAAACCTGCGCCCGGCTCTGCGACCCCAAAGCCAGGATAGACAAAGCAACCAAGTACGTCCCTACTCGCGATGCCAGTCTCATGTTATTACCTAGCACTCGCTCCGGTTCGCGGCAATCCATGATGGTACGGCCCCGACCGCCGGTCGCGTCGCAATTTATGGAACGACAAAAATCTTATCGGTCCAAGGATCCTTTACTTTACTGCCGGAAGCATAACCGCTCACATCGACATATCTCTTATCAGTGTCAAAGGGACTGAACACGTACCCCGGTTTGCCAGGGACTGACTTCGCAGTCGGAAATTCCGACTGTGGAGAAGAGACTTTTCGCTGGGATGGTGGTTTTGAACTGGCGGTTTCTCTACGGCCCGTCTGCGGAGCAGAGGCCGAGGTGCTTTGCGGACTCTCCCTTGTAGACCGCGGCGGCTGTCGCGGCGCAGAAGCCACCTCGGGCGGCGGAACAGGTTGACCTGGCTGGTTAACGTCTGAGGGCACGGTTTGTGTCGTCATTGCCGTGTCGGATTCACCGCCATGCCGCCGAAAGGCATAATGCACAGGCGCCGTAGCAACACGATAAGAACCGACCGCAACATCGCGCGTTACATGATAAGAACTCACTGCAACGTTGCGGGTCGTTCCACATCCGGCAAGCAAGACCGCGCCAAATATCAAACTTCGCCCTAATCGTTTCATGTTGTTTGTAACAGATGTTGTCTTATCTCGATCTGTTCAATCATTTTATCGCAGCGAGGTCGGCAACTAGATGGGAGATTTGCTCCTCGGTTGTCGACCAGGAACACATCAAGCGGTAAACATCGGGCTCGATAAACTTGTAAAAACGCCATCCGCCCGTTTGGATGCCGCGCGCGACTTGGTCATCCAGCCGAACAAACACTGCATTTGCCTCCACGGGAAAGACAACCTCGACCTTCGGCACACTTTGCAGGCGCCTCGTAAGGTGACGTGCGGCGCGGTTCGCGTGCTGAGCATTCCGCAGCCATACGTCCCCCGTCAAAAGTCCAGTCCACGACGCAGCCAGAAAACGCATCTTGGAACCGAGCTGTCCGGTTTGTTTCACTCGATAGTCGAACTCCCGCGAAACCTGTTTGTTAAAAAATATCACTAACTCGCCAGCGGCCGTCCCATTTTTTGTTCCGCCAAAGCACAGGACATCAATGCCAACTTCCCATGTGATCGTTTTTGGTGCGCAGTTAAGGGACGCGACTGCGTTCGCAAAACGCGCACCGTCCATGTGCACAAACAATTGATAGGAACGCGCCAGGCCAGCGACTGTCGCAATTTCGTCGCGCGTATAAACCGTTCCGAACTCGGTTGCCTGTGCAATGCTGATCACGCCCGGCTGGTGCGAGTGCAACTCATTCTGACGCATAAGCAGCGCTTTGGTCTGGCCAATATCGATCTTGCCGTTTCCGCCCCCGACCAGGAGCAATTTCGATCCGCCGGTGAAAAATTCCGGCGCGCCGCATTCGTCGGTCTGAATGTGAGCGTTCTGATGGCAGATGATGCTGCGAAATGACTGGCACACTTGCGCGAGCGCCAGCGCATTGGCTGCCGTGCCAGTAAAAACAAAATAAACGTCGCAATCGGTCTCAAAGATTTCACGGATCCGATCGCACACACGCGCCGTCCAACGGTCCTCGCCATACGCTGCGGCATAATCCGTATTGGCTTCCTGCAATGCGGCCCACGCGTCCGGACAAATCGGCGCGGTGTTATCGCTCGCAAATTCATGGTGCTCAACGGTCATGACACTGTTTGCTACCCGACTTTCTGTGCTCGATCAATTAGAACCGATCTCGCAGATAGGCAATGAGTGCGCTAAGCGCTGGCGGCCAGCTGGCAAGGCACGACGAAAGCAGCGGCAAAAATCAAATCTCCAGCAACGCAGCCGTTCCCCATTTGCGAGATGGGTTCCAGCACAAAAAGAGATTGCCTGACAGATCCGAGCCCTGGGCCTCCGGACTCTGCCAGGCAAATCTCCTCCACTTGCTCCTCAAAATTGCTTAAAGCAATTTCATTCTATCTTCGGAAACCGGCCCCAAACCGACCGTGTCCGGACGTAAATTTTTTTTGAACCCGATGAAGGCGGCTGGTTCCGTCTTTGCTTAACGCATGGGGGCGAACTAATTTCGTAAAATGACGTCGCTCCAAAGCGAAATCGAGCAGCGCGGCAAGCGCATCTTCGAGCTGGTTGATAAATACCCAGTGTCGCTTTTTAGCAAGGCCGGATTCTATCAGCGACTGATGACGCTCTCGATGCGTGATGAGCAGCTCAAATTGCAATTGTTTCGCTTTGTCGCTGTTCTTCCTTCGCTCCACACCTCAGATGAAATTATTGAGCATCTCCAGGAATATTTCGCTGATGGGCACGAGTCACGAAAGCTCGCGGAATTTCTCGGTGCCGGCATTCGGCTGGCGGGCATCGTTCCGTGGATCAGCGGGCCTATTCTGCGCTGGAATGTTTCCGAAATGGCGCGCCAATTCATCGCCGGACGAAATCCCATTGATGTAATGAGGACACTTCGCAAGCGTCAGGCCCAAAACATTGGCTTTACCGTCGATCTTTTGGGAGAAGCTGTCGTCAGCGAAACAGAGGCCGATGAATATGCGGCGCGTTATCTGGATTTACTAGAGGGCCTCGCGCGTGAAACAAAAAACTGGACCGACGCCCTGGAAAACAATTCGGAGCTTCTCCCGGTTGTAAACCTTTCCGTTAAAATTTCTGCGCTTTATTCGCAAATTAGTCCGGACGACCCGGCGGAGACAATCGCCCATCTCGCGCCGAAGCTGCGGCCGCTTTTGCGTCGTGCGCGAGAGCTGGGCGCATTCATCAATTTCGACATGGAAAGCTATGCGCACAAAAATAGTACTCTTGAACTGTTCAAAACCGTTTTTACAGAGGAAGAGTTTAAGGACTGGCCGCATGCGGGAATCGTTATCCAAGCCTACCTGCGAGATTCTGACGCGGATCTGCGCGACCTGATTGAGTGGGGTCGCGCCCGCGGAACGCGGTTCGCTGTACGGCTGGTCAAAGGCGCATATTGGGACTACGAAACAACGAAATCGCGCCAGAATGGCTGGGATTGCCCTGTTTATCTGCAAAAGCCAGAGAGTGATGCGAATTTCGAAACGCTCACGCGGTTACTGTTGGAAAATGAATCCATTGTTACCTCCGCATTTGGCTCGCACAATGTTCGGAGCATCGCTCATGCACAGGCGCTCGCGGAGCAACTCGGAATCGATCGCAGCCGCTTCGAGTTTCAGTTGCTCTATGGGATGGCCGGACCAATCAAGCGCGCGTTGGTGGAAATGGGTTATCGCGTCCGCGAATATTGCCCCGTCGGTGAACTCCTTCCCGGAATGTCCTACCTCGTCCGCCGCCTGCTCGAGAACACCTCAAATGAAGGATTTTTGCGTGCAAAATTTTCCGAGAACGCCCCTGCAGAAGAATTGCTGCGCGATCCGCGCGAAATTTTGCGCCGAAGCCGAAACGGCGTTCTACAGCCACCAAATGCCACCATAAATATGACAACAACCACACCCAAGACACAGCTGGGCGCTCACTATGAAAATGCGCCCCTAACGAACTTCGCGTTGCCCGAGAACCAGGAAAAAATGCGGGCTGCGCTGCGCGAACAGCGCAACCAATTTGGGCGCAAAGTTCCGCTCACGATCAACGGCGAAAAGATTTGGACCGATAAGATGTTTTCCTCGGTCAATCCGAGCCAGCCAGACCAAATCGTCGGCTACGCCGCCGAAGCCGGAATTCCCGAAGCTGAACGCGCCGTCGCCGCTGCACGCGCGGCATTCGAGAAATGGCGTCGCACTTCGTTTGAAGAGCGCTGTCAATTGCTGGAACGCGCCGCCGAAATTCTCGAGCGCCGCCGATTCGAGCTGTCCGCGCTCGAAGTCTTTGAGGTTGGCAAGCCGTGGGCGGAAGCGGACGGCGACATTCGCGAAGCGATCGATTTCTGCACCTTCTACGCACGCCAGATGCGCTTGATAGGCCGGCCTCGGCTCACGCAAAATGTGCCCGGCGAAGAAAGCTATCAGCATTACTGGCCGCGCGGCGTCGCGCTGGTCATCGCGCCGTGGAATTTTCCGATGGCGATCTTGTGTGGCATGGTCAGCGCCGCGCTCGTCACGGGCAACACCGTGATCATGAAACCGTCCGAGCAATCGGTCATCATCGGCGCCATGTTGATGGAAATTTACGAGGAAGCCGGCGTGCCGCCCGGTGTGTTGAATTTTCTCAATGGCAAAGGCTCGGTCATCGGCGCGCACATGGTTGATCACAAAGATGTCGATTTGATCGCCTTCACAGGGTCGCGCGAGGTGGGACTCTGGATTTGGGAGAGCGCCGGCAAAACGCGCGAAGGCCAGCGCGAGCTTAAACGCGTCATTTGCGAGATGGGCGGCAAAAATGCCATGATCGTGGATTCCGACGCCGATCTCGATGAGGCGATTGTCGATTCGATTTATTCTGCGTTCGGTTTTCAAGGCCAGAAATGTTCCGCGCTCTCAAGGCTGATCGTTCTCGAAGAAAATTACGACCGCGTCATGGAGCGTTTACTCGGTGCCGCCGCCAGCGTGCGCGTCGGTAATCCGGAAGAACCGGGCATCATGGTCGGGCCAGTAATTGATGAAGCCGCTTACCGGCGCATTCTGGATTATATCGAGGTTGGCAAAAACGAGGCGACACTCGCCTATCAGGCAAAGGACCTCCCGCCCCATGGTTATTTCATTCCGCCGACGATTTTCACCGGGCTGAAACCAAACATGCAGATCGCTTGCGAAGAGATTTTCGGCCCAGTGCTAAGTGTATTAAAAGTACGCGATCTCGACGAAGCAATCGAAGTCGCCAATGGCACCGATTACGCGTTGACCGGCGGCTTTTTCTCGCGCAGCCCTGCCAACATCGAGCGCATCAAGACGCAGTTGGAAGCTGGCAATGTTTACATCAACCGCCCGTGCACCGGCGCAATCGTCGGCCGTCATCCCTTCGGCGGATTCAAGATGAGCGGCAGCGGCACTAAAGCCGGTGGCAAAGATTATTTGCTGAACTTCCTCATCCCGCGCGTCGTGACCGAAAACGTCGCACGCCACGGGCTTGCTCCGGAAAAGACGCCCGAATACCGTGACGAATTTCTCTGGCCAAAGCACTAGCGCAGACATCTTATCCACCAGTTTGGGACGGACTCATTCCGCGGCAAGCTTGGGGGGACTGTCGGGCGTCTCGCTTGCCGGAGCGCCTATTTGAGAAAGATTGCCATCGACCAGATCGCAGATCTCTACTGATCCAGGGGGCGACCCCTACTCAGCAGTTTCACCACAGTGACCACCATATAGAGCACCGGCCACGCCGAGGTCAGGACAATTAATGCAAATACCGCCATCTCTCTGGCACGTTCCCTTGCGGCTTCAATACGATATTCGCGCCCCAAATTGTAAAAATTCCTGAATCCGTATTTGTCCTCTCCGTCGTAAGGCGAAAAATAGCCGCCGCGCCATTGGCCAAAACCAGAATGGAAAAAGTAGTCGGTATGCGGAAATTGGCCTTTTCCGCCCGTGGAAGGACTCCTGGGTTTCATAACCAAACCTCGCGTGCGAACGACAACTATGATACCACGTTCAAAAAAGGAATCAGCCTGAAAAATAGCCCCTCCTATGGCGGCGATTCAGCGAAACACTAAGCAGCACAAATCAAAATGACATCTTATCGCGCTGGGAAGCTGTTGGTAAGGCTGCTGTTTGGCTGTGTCACGCGTGTTCACGTAATCCGGCCCGAAAATGCAAATCGGACCGGCGGATTTTTGCTGGCCGCCAATCACATCAGCCATTTCGATCCATTCATTATTTCGTTAGTGATTCGACGGAAAATCGACTGGTTGACGATGGCAGAATTTTTCCAGTCGTCGGTCGTGGGTTTTCTTTTGCGTGCGGTCGATGCGTTCCCGGTAGATCGAGATCGTGCGGATCGCAAAACTATCCGGACCGCCATCGAGCGGCTGAAAGAAGGACGCGTCGTCGGACTTTTTCCCGAAGGCGGGATTCGGGACGGCGCGCGATCGCTGCTCGAAGGCGCGCCACTGCGTCCGGGCGCGTCAACACTCGCCCATATAGCGGACGTTCCGATTTTGCCGTGCGTTATCGTAGGCAGCGATCGCCTCTATTCGACTAAACGTTGGCTGGCGCTTCGGCGAACGCCGATTTGGATCGCGTTCGGAAATCCAATCTCACATTTCCCCGAGCTGCAAAAATTAGAGGCGCGCGAGCGGATTGAATCCGAATTGGCGTCTGTATTCAAAAACCTCTCCTCGGAACTGCAACAAACATTTCGTCTCACGATCGACGACTTGCCGCACCCGCCACGAGAACGGATGGCTGGTAATCCCGGAGCGCAGCGCCGGCCGGAGGCGGCAGCGCAGCATCCTTGCGGCATGGGTGTCGTTCGCGGCAAAGCCAAAGAGAGAGGATTTCACCGCTTCGCTGCCAGGGGAATCGATGGGTTTCTATGCGCATCAATCAACGTCCTTCATGCCCGTCACCGGCTAAATGGGCGCAGCCGTGAGGAGATGGAGCGCTACGTGGAAGAATGCGAACGGCTCACGGCCGATCAATATTATGCCTCGCCGCAGGATGACAATCTTGCTGAAGCACTGGGAGACGGTCACCCGACTATCACATGGCGCAGCCCCCTCGAGACCCAATTCCCAGCGAACAATATCGCGCACGCAGATTTTTTTCCCTCAGAGCGTGTTCGCAGGGCACCGATGGTTTTCATTTTGCATGCGCTGATGTCCACAAACCCCATCGGGTATCGACGTTGCGCGGAGCACTTCAACGAACTTGGCTGGAACGCATGCTTCATTCAGCTGCCATACCATTATTCGCGTGTCCCTCGCGGGTACTGGAACGGTGAGCTTGCGATCACCTGCAACCTGATCCGCAACGCGGAGGGATTGCGCCAGGGTGTCATGGAGCTGCGCCAATTGATGAGCGCATTGCGCGAATGCGGCTCTGGCGAATTCGGTGTGCTCGCCACCAGTTATGGCGGATGGATCGGTGCGTTGCTTGCGATGGTTGAGCGCGACCTGCGTTTCGTCGCCTTGATGGCGCCGATCGTAAACATTGATCACGCGATCTGGAAGAGCCCTGCAGCGCGGTCCATTCGCCACGAACTACATCGGGCGAACATCGAGCCGTCGCTCGTCGCCCGACATTTCCATCTGAGCTCACCGATCCACAACGTACCGCTATGCGATTCGGCGCGGGTATTGTTTGTTGCAGGCGAGTTCGATTCGATCGCGCCACTCGAACAGCTGGAGACGATCCAGCAAAAATGGCGTGGCTCTGAATTGCTACGCGTTCGCCAAGGCCATTTTGGTTACCGCATGTTGCGCGACACAATCGCTCGACTCAAAGAGCGTGGAGATTTGTAACTAAACATTTTAGCCAGCGCGCCAGTCAATCCTGTAGCCATGGCGATGTGTCGCCGTGCCTATGGGAGCAACATCGGCAATGCGTCTCGACACAACGAGCCCCTACAGCTGAAGCGCAGTGTTAGCGACAGTCACTTAAGTCCAAGAAATTCCAGACTTGGTCCAAGATCGCGAAACGCGGCTTCTGCGAGAACATTGTGGCCTTCGACCGAAGCATGCCAACCATCGATCGGGTGAAGCAGCTCAACGCGACTCAGGTCAGCTGTTGCCAAGGCATCCGAATACTGCAATTGGATATTGGAGTTGTCAGCGAGGTCGCCGTTCAAATCACTCACCATCGCGCGCAACTCTTCATTCACCATCGTTGCAAGCCGAATCAGATTGGCGCGGTATGCTGGCCGGAAGGATCTCAAGTATTTGTAAGTGGTTTGCAAATGTGGATAGCGAGATGCGTCGTTCGCTCGAAGGCGCTCTGCGATTTCACGTCCTCGGAAGTACGACCCGAAATTGACAAGACCATACACGACGATTGCGATCCGGTGACGCTGCATGCGGGCGCGACCAATCAGCCGACGCATCTGTCGCGCGAAATTTTCTCGGAAACGCCGGCTAAGTTCTCGCAAACGGTTCTCCGGCTGCTCAAGCTCCGCGGGAACGCACCGCCACGTCCAATCAACGTTGTTGTGTCCGATCGAGATCAGCGTCAAATCGGGGAAGCGTTTCATCGTCAGCAAGTCGCCGATTTGCCCGGAGAAATTGCGCGTCCGAAGAATTCTTCGGAAAAAATTCTGCCGTTGGCCTTCATGATCGACGAGCGCGCCGATGCCTGCGCATTCAATTGCAACAAATGGAGTGAACTTCTCGAGTCTTTTCGAAACGCTCTGAATCCCTGCTGGCGCCGGGTTAGTGTCGAGAAACCAGTTATTGCTGCGGCAAGTGCGGGCGCGCCAAAACGTGCCCCAGATTGATGAGATGTAGACTCCCGTGCAAACACTGTCGCCGATCAAAGCGACGTGCGGCAGCCGCGCGATCAACTCATTCCAGCTAATCTCCTGATTCCGGTAAGCCAGGTAATCAGAATGAAGTGGTGACGACGGTTCAGAGATCCGTCTCAGAACCTCCCCACCAATCACCCGAACAGGCCTCCTCATGAGTTCCGTCAGTTGGTCCCGAAAGCTCTCGGGGTTGATGGAATTTGTCACTGTCCATCTTTCAGTCCAACCAATCCATCGCTTCGAGCAAGCGACGGAACTCCGAGTTGTCCGTCGACAGAGCAGGCAACCATTCGCCAATTGGCTCGCTCTTCCACCACGCTTTCTCGCCGATCGGAGCGAATCGATAACGATAAAGTCGCGCACGAATGTAGTGAGGCGGCGCGTTCGGAAAGGGATTGTTAGCGAGGAGCGAGAGCGTGCCTGGATCGTTATGCAGAAGTTTCCAAGCAAAATGCAATGTCCACGGATATTCCCCGGGTGAGCCCATCGCAGCGAACCAGATTTGCCAGTCAATCCTCGGCTGATAAGGCGCGATGAACGGCGGCCGCCGATTTGGATCACCCGGCTTTGCTTTGAACTCGTATTCTTTCCACTTGGTGTCGCCCGCGATGACTGAATCCTCGGTGCCTTCGAAAATGATTTCGTGGCGCTCCCGTCCGACTGTACCGAACGCTCCGTAGGTATTTACAAGATCGAGCGGATCGTAGGAATAATTCATCAGCTGTCGTCCTGAAACGAGATTGAGCACCGGCGCGGCGCTCAGATAGACAATGAGAATCGACAGCGCTATCGCGATTGTGTTGTTGATGCGCGACGGCTCCGATTCCTGCGCTGCGCGTTCGGCACGTCTCACCAATACCTTCGGCAGAAAATGGCACAGGAATGTATCGTCAAAGCACGCCAGGAACGGAACGATCGTCAGATAATTGAGGAACGAAAGATTGCCGCTGATAATGAGAAAGATTTGAAACGTGACGAGCAAGACACCTGCGACATGACGCACCTGTCGCGGGCCGAATGAAAACCACGGCACAATCAGTTCGACGAAATGGTTCCACGCCGTCTCAAATTTGTGAAACCAATGTGGCGCGAAATGCAAATAACGGCTGATGGGGCTCGGGATCGGCTGTGTCTCGTAGTGATAGTAAAGACAGGTTAGATCGCGCCAGCACGGGTCACCGCGCAATTTGATCAGACCCGCGCCGATCATGATGCGAAACCCAAGCCATCGAAAGAGCCAGATAACGAGAATCGGCGGCCTGCATTTGGGGAACGGACGCCCATCGATCAACGGACAAAGAAAGATCGACAAAAAGCCGGTCTCGAGCAGTTGAATCTCCCAGCCATAACCGTACCAAATCTGCCCAACGTGAACGATCGACATGTACATCGCCCAGAGGACGCCAAGGAGAATTGCGTTGGCGTAGCCGCCAAGCACAACCAGCGACAAGCCGAGACCAATCCACGCGAAAATCGACAATGCATTGTCGGAAATTCCGAACCAAAAGAGCGTCGGCACTCGAAGCATCCCAGCGGTTCGCGAACCGAGTTGTGTTTGAACGCTCTCGAGAAAATGATTGGCCGGCGTTAACCCATGCCCGCCAATAAGCGGCACCAACTGTTGGGCCGCTACCAGAAAAGCGACTGCATAAACAAAGCCGAGTAGTCTCAGAATTACGAAACGCGTCAGCCAATACGAATTTCCGGCCGCGAAAAGTTTTTGAAAACTCTCACCGTTCATTACACCACGCTTGTCCCAGAAGCTCATTCGATCCGCAACCGGCATCGGCTCTCCGCATAAGCGAACTGCCAGGGGGGAGATTCGAACTCCCGACCAAGGGCTTATGAGTCCCCTGCTCTACCACTGAGCTACCCTGGCTTCTATTTCGTACAAAAAAGTCTAGCGAATTCTCACCGAGCTACCCTTGCGAAATCGGCGGCGACAAAGCTCAATCGCATGATTTGCGCTGTCAACGCGAACGCAAATCGCGCATTTCTTTTCCTACTCTTTTTCCTGCTCGTGCTCTTGATCCTCGAATCAACGATATTCAAGCGAGAGCATACGCAGGAACGAGAACCGAAACTGCTGCTACTGCTTTGGTCCAGAAAGATACGGCTCCAAGTCTTTCTCTCGGCCTTGTAGGGCGGCCATGAAGCAAACGCCGTTGTGTTCCGTGACTGCACCCACCCACCCTTCCTGATAAACATAACGCCAACCGGGAAACGCCAACACGGCCCCGGTCTTGCTGTCTCTCTCTGCCGGGAAAAGAAAAAACTGCATGCGTTTTTCAGCCACCCAGATTTGGGCGATCCTCTGCGACTCGTCGTCGTCAAAAACGCGGCAGCCGATTGTACGAAAAACGGCGAACTCGTCTGGAACGTCGTAGTGTTCAAGCCCGTGTTTCATAAAGAATAAATCACTTAGCGTTCCCGCTTCAGCGCTCACCGGATCGAGCGTGACCGATCGAGTGGAGCCGGCCACGGTCAATAATTTCCGCGCTGTCGCCGATCCTGGAAAATCATTTAGTCGACCAAGCACTTGAAACGTGAAAACCCCGGCGATTACCACGAGAGCAATGCTGATCGCGAGGACGGCAGGATTGAGGACGATTCTTCTCCACGTCCACTTCGGGCGGCGAACCGCCTCCTTGTCCAAGAACCATTCAGCCGACTCGGGCGGTAGCGGGACAAGACGAATTAGTTCCGCCACGGCTCGATCAAAGTTCTGTTGATTAACAAATTCATCAGAACCGTCTGCGCGTGATACCGCGGCGCGCATGGACCGGTCAGCTAAATGGTCGTGGCTGATGGGCGCGCAATTCAAAAGAGCGCGGCGCCGACGTAATAACCCCAGTGCCGTCATATCTCGGGTGCTCCGGTGTGCTTAGCGTCCAACCACGCCTGCAACTGCCGCCGACCCTGCGATAAGCATCGCGACAGCGTGCTCAGTTTCAGCTCGGCGATGTCGAGAATCTCCAGGTAATTGAATTCGTCGAGATAAAAGAGCGCCAGCGCAGTCCTTTGAGGATCGGGTGCGGCGGAAATCCAAACTGCCAGTTGCGCCGGCTCGAGCTGCTTGATCTGTGACGCAGCGCCCGGAGTTACGTCGTGCTCCTCGATTTCCAGCGATTCTGGTTGCAGGTCCGTCTTGCTTGCCTCTAAACAACGCCAGCGCGCCTCGCGAAAGAGCCAAAAGGACTCCGTGGGTAATTCTCCCTGTGCAGCGCGCACAGCCGCTTCGCGCAACGTCGTGTTAAAGACTTCTTGTGCCTTGCGCAAGTCGCCCAGCATCAAGAAACAAAAGCGATAAAGTTGTGGTAAATTTTGC
>WNGO01000523.1_pt1 | contig 23617 bp, 22 predicted proteins | sample 5400511 | NCBI WGS metagenome assembly WNGO01 (sample SAMN13153380, study PRJNA577476) | soil metagenome | isolation source: 20 cm soil or saprolite under Garry oak tree replicate 2 | place: USA:California | collected 2016-06-15 | reverse complement strand
CGGCCGGAGATCGCCAGAACGCTTGTCGCAGGCGGCGCCGACGTCGGCGCGCGAAACCGTCGTGGTGCCGAGCCCTTGCACTACGCCTGCGACGGCCAGCCCGGCTCGGAGAGATGGAACCCGGGCGCACAGGCGGCCACTCTGGAGTACCTGCTGCGCGCGGGCGCTCATGCCAATTCCGCGGATAAGAGCGGCGTGGCGCCGCTGCACCGAGCGGTGCGCACACGCTCCGCGGCGGCGGTCAGTGTGCTGTTGGCCCACGGCGCAGATCCACGTGGCAAGAACAAGAGTGGCTCCACTCCGCTGCACCTGGCGGTGCAAACCACGGGACGCGGGGGCTCGGGAACGACCCGTGCGAAAGAGCAACAAGCGAGGATCATTCGGTTGCTGCTGGCCCACGGCGCTCGGCCCACCGACACAGACAACCGTGGGAAGATGGTCACCGAGTGTGTCAGAGCCCGGTGGATCGAGGAACTCTTGGAGGGGGCCCGCGAGCGGTAGACTAGCGCACCGCGGCGCGGGCCTGCGCAATCTCCGCACGATCGCCGTCGCCCGACTGCATCTGCGCCAGATATTCGTCGTAGCGGCGCCGTGCCCCGGCGGTGTCGCCCGATAGCTCGGCGGCGCGCGCCGACCCGAAGAGGCTCCGCGCGCGTCTCGGTTCGCGCGTCAGCGTCGTCTCGTACGCGGCGCGCGCTTGCGCATATCGACCGGTCGCGAGCAGCATGTCGGCCTCCAGCTCGCGCGCCGGCAGCAGCTCAGCCGGGGTGACCGGCTGTTTCTCCGTCACGTCCTCCAGATCGGCCGCCGCTTTGGCGTCGCGGAGCGCCTGGGCGGTGTCGCCTGCCGCGAGCTCCGCCCACGCGATCACCGCCTGCCGTTTGATCGCGACCACCCGCGCCCACTCTGTGTCGCCACGCCGCGTTATGTCGGCTTCTATTCCCGCGAGCGCGGCGATCTCGAGCCTCGATTGTGTCGTATCGCCCAGCCGAGCCGCCCCGATCCCCCGCGCGAAGTGGGCGAGGGCCGCGCCAATCGTCAGCTCGGCGGCGCGCACCGGGAGGCGCGCGGCCGCGGCCCAGTCGCTCCGCTCGAGCGGCAGACGCGCCTCCATGGCCACGCGATTGTAGTTCGCGATCAGCATGTCGGATGTTGCGGTCGTGAGGAGTTTCTGCGCGGTGTCGATCGTGCTGCGCGCGGCACTGTCGCGTCCTTCCTGCAGGAACGCGTAGACCATGTAATCGAGCGCATGCAGCCGCTCGGGTGCGACGGGCTGGTTATGGGCGCGCGCGTCCTCGAGGCCGGCCTCGAAGGCGCGCTTGTTGGCGGCGATCGTCTCGTCCCACAGGCCGAGGCGGACAAAGATGTGCGAGGGCATGTGCTGCGCGTGCGGCGCCGACGGCGCGATCTCCGCATACCGGCGCGCCGCGTCGAGACCGAGGGTCGCGAGACGCGGCGAGTCGTTGGCGTGGATGATGTAGTGCGCGAGGCCCGGGTGCTCCGGGAACCGCTTGAACAGCGGATTCAGAATTGCCGCGGCCTGCTTCTGCCGCGCGAACGTCGTGTCGGTCTTGGACGCCGTCTCTACCAGCGAGAGCGCGTAGTAGATCGCGACTTCAGTGTCAGTCGGGAAGTCGCGATAGACGCGTGCCAATGTGTCGGAGTACGCCTGCAGCCGCCGGGCATTGGGAATCGAATCGAAGCCACGATACAAGGCGGCGCTCGCCGCGATGAATCCGCGCTCGCGTGCCGTGCGCGCGCTCAGTGCAGACGCCCGCTCGGCGGCCGCCGCGCCGCGGCGCAGGGGGTCGCCCTTCCCCGCGTTGCCGCCGGGACCTCCCACAAACGGATTGCCCCAGGCGTTGATCGCCATGCCCCAGTACGCCATCGCGCACGTCGAGTCGGCATCCGCGACAGCCTGGAACGCCGCCTGCCCCTGCTCCCACCAGAACGAGTGGAGCAATGCCATCGCGCGGCTGAAGCGCTGCTGTGCCTCGGGATTGCACGAGATGGGAAACACGACGCGCCCCAGCTGCTCGGCGGACCGACCGTGTGCGTGTTGGGCCCAAACGGGGCGTGAGAACAACGTCGCCAGGCAAGCAACGAGTACGGAAGTCCGAATCATGGGCGGCTCCGCCAATAGAGAAATGCTGGGATTCCGAGTCCGATCAGCCCGGCGCCAATCGCCGCGTTGCGGGGGTTGGAGACGATTGCGCTGTAAACTACGAAGGCCGCGGCGCTCACAAAAAGTATCGGTGTGACCGGATAACCTGGTACACGAAAAGGAGCACGGAGCACGGAGCTCGGAGCGGTCTGGTCCCGGCTCCGTGCTCTCTGCTCCATACGTCGATACACGAACAAGGCCGCTGCCGTCAATCCAAAGAAAATCCAATCCCCAAACGTCACGTAATCCACCAGCTGCCCGAACGTCCCCGTCAGCGTCAGCGCCACCGCGAACGTGGCGAGCGCGACGATGGCGGCGGTGGGCGTCTGATAGGTCGGATGCAGAACGGCGAAGCGGCGGAAGAACACGCCATCGGCGGCCATGGCCTGCAGTACGCGCGGCGTCACCAGAATCACGAGATTCAGAAAGCCGAAGGTCGACAGCGCGATCCCGGCGGCGATGATCTTGCCGCCGGCAGGACCGAGGACCGCCTTCATCGTGTCCGCCGCGGGCGCGGTGCTCGCCGCCAACCCTGCGTGCCCGAGGACGCGGAGATAGGCGAGGTTCGTCAGGAGGTACACCGCGACGACGATCGTCACGCCGAGGACCAAGGCGCGCGGGAGGTTGCGCTCCGGCTCGATGATCTCTTCGGCAATGAAGTTGGTCTGTTGCCAGCCCCCGTAGGTGAAGAGCACCGGAACGAGAGCGGCGCCGAAGGAGGTTGTGGAGGTTGGTGAGGGTTGGTGGAAGATGGTGGAGGTTGGGACCGCCCAGAGGAGGCCAGCGGCGATCAAGGCCCCGAGCGCCGCGAGCTTCAGGATCGTGAAGATGTTTTGGGTGATCGCGGCGGGTCGGACGCCGACGTAATTGATGCCAGCAAGAAAGACGATCGCCGCCACGGCCAAAGGCATTGAGAAGCGATGCGGCAACCCTACGAGCGCCAGCGTGTAATCCGCGAACGTCACCGCCACCGCGGCCATCGCGCCTGTGGCGATGATGAGCACCAGGGTCCACCCATACAGAAATGCGGACAGCGGACCGAAGGTCTCGCGCAGGTAGACGTACCCGCCGCCTGCCCGGGGCCGCCGCTGTCCCAGCTCGCCCCAGCAAAACGCGCCAATGAGCGCGACGGCGCCGCCGAGCACCCACGCGAACAGCACTCCCCCGGGGGTGCCGAGTCGTTCCGCGACGGTCGCGGGCGTGCGGAAAATCCCGCCCCCGATGATCCCACCAACGACGGCCATCGTACCGGAGAACAGGCCGAGGCGACGAGCGTAGTTCGTCATGGAACACCCTAACTAGCCACTTCTCGGTTTCTCCGCCACGTTTGACTCACCTCCTCTCCCGAGGCCCTGTCCATGCCTTCGTACACTCTCCTGGTGAACGGCCGGCGCCGCACCGTCGACGTCGCCGCGAACACGCCGCTCCTCTGGGTCCTGCGCGACAATCTTGGAATGACGGGCACAAAATTCGGTTGCGGCATCGCGCAGTGCGGTGCCTGCACCGTGCACCTGGGCGGCGACGCGGTGCGCTCGTGCGTGCTCCCCGTCTCCGCGGTGGGCACACGCCCCGTCACGACGATCGAAGGTCTGAGCCCGACATCTACGCACCGCGTGCAGAAGGCGTGGGTCGCCGAAGACGTCCCACAGTGCGGCTACTGCCAGTCGGGCCAGCTCATGGCCGCGGCGGCGTTGCTGAGCCGCACGCCGCAGCCGACGGACCTCGAGATCGATGCCGCGATGAGCAACATCTGCCGCTGCGGGACGTACCAGCGCATCCGGGCCGCGATCCATCGTGCGGCAAAGGAGGCTTGATGGAACGGCGCGACTTTCTTCAGGTCACCGGGACCATTGGGGCTGGGCTCATCATCGGATTCAGGATCCCCAACCGCCGCGGGGTGGCGCCGTTTGCGCCCAACGCATGGCTCCGGATTGGGACTGACGACAGCGTGTTGGTGATCGTCGATCGGTCGGAAATGGGCCAGGGCGTCACGACTGCGCTTCCGATGTTACTGGCCGAGGAGCTCGAAGCGGACTGGACCAAGATCCGGTTCGAGTTCGCCCCGGCCGACAAGGCCTACATCAATCAGCTCTTCGGCATGCAAGGCACCGGCGGCAGCTCGAGCGTGCGGGCGGCCTGGAAGCCGTTGCGCGAGGCGGGTGCGCGCGCGCGGAGCATCTTGATCGCCGCGGCGGCGCAAACGTGGGGTGTCGAGCCCGCGAGCTGCCGCGCTGAAGCGGGCGCGGTGATTCACGCCGCGACCAGCCGGCGGCTCACCTATGGAGCGCTGGCGCAGCGAGCGGCGGCACTGCCCGTCCCCGCGGACGTGCAGCTCAAGGATCCGAAAGACTGGCGCCTCGCCGGCACGCCGACGAAACGTCTCGACACGCGCTTCAAGGTGAACGGCACCGCGCAGTTCGGCATCGACGTCCGCGTGCCCGGGATGCTGACCGCGGTGGTGGCACGCAGCCCGGTGTTCGGCGGCAAGGTCGGCAGCTTCGATGCGACCGCGGCGAAAGCCATCCCCGGTGTCCGGCACGTCGTGCAGATCTCGAGTGGCGTCGCCGTGGTTGGCGACGGCTATTGGCCGGCGAAACAGGGTCGCGATGCCCTGAAGGTCTCCTGGGATGAAGGCCCGGTCGCCCAGGTCTCGAGCGCGAGCATCTCCAGCCTGTTTGCGCAGCGCGCCACTCAGGATGGCGCCGTCGCCCGACACGACGGTGACGCGGCCACCGCGCTGGCCGGCGCGGCGCAGCGAGTCGAGGCCGTTTACGAAATGCCGTTCCTCGCGCACGCCACGATGGAGCCGATGAATTGCACCGCGCACGTGCGTGCCGACGGCGTGGACATCTGGGCGCCGACGCAGTTCCAGACGGGCGCGCAAATGATCGGCGCGCAGATCGGCGGGACGGCAGCGGAGAAGGTCGCCGTCCACACGACCTATCTCGGCGGCGGTTTCGGCCGGCGCTTCGAGCTCGACTTCATCATGGAAGCCCTCGAGACATCGAAAGCAGCCGGCGCGCCGGTCAAGGTGATCTGGTCGCGCGAAGACGACATCCAGCACGCGCAATACCGGCCCGCCAACTATCACCAGCTGCGCGCGGGACTGGATGCGGCCGGCCAGCCGGTCGCCTGGACCCATCGCATCGTGGCGCCATCGATCATGGCTCGGATGTTTCCCCAGACCGTCAAAAACGGTCTCGATGGGGAAGCGGTCGAAGGCGGGGTTGGATTGCCGTACGCCGTCTCCAACGTGCACGTCGACTATCAGCTCACCGACACGGGCATCCCGGTCGGGTTCTGGCGCTCGGTCAACAACTCCTTCAACGCGTTCGCCGTGGAGGGGTTCATCGACGAGCTCGCGGCAGCGGCGAAGCAGGACCCCTACGAATATCGCCGCGCCCTCCTCACCACGGCGCCGCGCCACCGCGGCGTGCTCGAGCTCGCGGCGACGAAGGCTGGGTGGGGCACGCCGTTGCCCGCCGGACGCGCGCGCGGCATCGCCGTGTACAAATCGTTCGAATCGTATGCGGCGCAGGTTGCGGAGGTGTCCGTGTCGCCCGCGGGAGACGTGCGCGTGCATCGCGTCGTCTGCGCCATCGACTGCGGTATGCACGTGAATCCGAGCACGATCGAAGCACAGATGCAGAGCGGCATCGTGTTCGGACTTACCGCGGCACTGAAGGGCGCGATCACGATCGAGAACGGACGCGTGACGCAAAGCAACTTCCACGACTATCAGATGCTGCGGATTGCGGAGATGCCGGTGGTGGAGGTGCACATCGTGCCGAGCAACGAGGCGCCGGGAGGCGTTGGTGAGCCGGGGACTCCACCCATCGCTCCCGCGGTGTGCAACGCGATCTTTGCGGCGACCGGGAAACGGATTCGGAAACTGCCGATTGGAAAGGTGACCTAAAGGTCATCTTCGCGTAGGGGCGCAGCATGCTGCGCCCCTACATCTCCTACTTCGCCAGGCCCGTCCTGGGATCGATTTCCCGCACGCCCCGCAACACCATGATGCGGAAATGAATTCGCTGGATCTTCGTCCAATAGACTTCCAGCGCGCGCGACTCGAGCGCGAGGGCGCCGCGCCGCGTGACACCCGGCGGCGGTGGCACGAGCGCCGCGAGGCGGTCGTATACCACACCGCGCAGCGACGGATCGACGCGCTGCAGCAGATGCCACAGCGAGAGCGCATCCTGCGGGCGCGCCAGCGCGAGCACGGTGCGAACCGCGCGGGCTCGGGTGCCACGCGGCTCGAAATCGAACGTGGCGAGCGCGCGCACGAATGGCGCCGGCGCGTCCTCGACGTACGGAATGCCGGGCCCCGTGGCGGGTCGGATCTGCATCAACGCGCCAAGGGGCACACGCGACGACCGAGACCCGGTCTGAAACTCGACTTCCCCCGCGGTGACATGCAACAGTCCTTTGCCGAGGGAATCGGTCTCGAGTGTGTAGGCACAGCCGAGGTCAATCGCCGTACCGGCCGGCGTCTCGACGAAAAAGAGGCGCGGCACCGCGTCGACTTTCGCGTCGATCGTGCCATGGGCCAGTGCGAGACGGTGCTCGGTCGTCTTGGCGACGACGAGCTGCAGGCGTGTGTCCGGCCGCACTTCCACCTGCCCAATCCGTCCGACGGCGATGAGCGCGCGCGAGGAGTCGTCGGTCTGCAACCAGTCGCCGACGCGCAACCGGCCCGACGCGGCGAGCCGCCTGGTGCCGATGAGGGGGCGGCCCGCGAGCGCCGTGACGTCCCAGGCGCTGCGCTCGGCCCGCGCGATCAGCAGGAACGCGAACACCGCGGCGACGGCGAGCGGGACCCAGTACCAGCGCCGCCGCCACGAGGCGAAGCGCACCCCCGCCCCCCTGCCGATCCGAGCTTCGATTCCCGGCCACAGATCGCGTGGCGGCTCGATGCTCTTCGGGAGCCGGTTGACGCCGTCGTGCAGCTCGCGTTCGTTCACCGTTCCAGCTTCTCCCGTAACAGGCGCCGCGCGCGAAACAGCTGCGCCTTGGATGTCCCTTCCGCTATGCCCACGAGCTGCGCGATCTCGCCGTGACCGTAGCCCTCGATGTCATACAGCACGAATACCTCCCGCGCTCCGTCCGGCAGCTCCGCGATCGCTCGCTCGAGATCGATGCTCAGCCCTTCGGTCGGGTTCCCTCGATGCTGCTCCAGCGCCGCCGGATCCTCCGCCGGCATGACTCGCCGCTCCCGCCTGCTCGTCGTGCGATGTTCGTTCAGGACCACATTGACGGCCAGCCGGTGCAGCCACGAGCTGAAGGCGCTGTCGCCCCGGAAGGAGCGCAGCTTGTCCCAGAGCCGCACGAAGACGTCCTGGGTGCGGTCCTCGGCGTCGCCGTCGTTGCCCGTCAGACGGAGGCAGAGTGCATAGACGCGGCCTGCGTGCTGGCGATATAGGTCCCGGAAGGCAGTCTGGTCGCCGGACTGGGCACGCGCAACCAGATCATCCGGCTGAGGCACAGACCTAAGACGCCGTCGGGTGCTGCAGCGTTTGGAGGGTCATGGCAGACGGATACGGGTGAGGTCGCGCAGACGCTGCTCGAGCTGCTTCTGGAGATCATCCAATCGAGCTCGTTGCTGCGCGATCTGGACCTGCGCCTGGGTCTGCACTTCGTTCACGCGCGCACGCACCGGGCCCACCTTGTCGTTGATCAATGCGTCGACGCGGTCGTGCATCTGTTTCTCCGCCGCGGCGACGCGATCGCCGAGGACCGCGTGCAGGCGCGACGCGACGGCCTGGTCGAGATTTGACCGCACGGCGAGATCCGGATGGTGCAGCGGCCCTGAGAGGCGCGCTTCGACGTCCAGATTCGAGATGCCGGACACGGCCTGCCAAATCAGATCGCCGATCGTGCTGTTTGCGAATCCTGAATCGCGCATCCACCGCGCGTGTGTCGAGCGGATCGCGAAGCGCGCGTGGATCGTGTCGCCGTTCAGAGTGAGGCCGAGCTGCGTCGTGGCCGCGCCCGGGTCGAGCCGTAAGGGCACGCCCGGGACTTGGAACGCCGGCAGCGTGATTCCACCGACCGTCGCACCACCCGTATCGACCGGGATGTCGCGCACGTGATCGAGCAGCGCGCCGGCGGCGAGCTGTGGTCCGCTGGCCCCGAAGGTCGTGGGCCGGCCGTACAGCGCCGGTTCGCTCGTCAGGCCGGTCAACCGGCCGGCGTATTGCTGCGGCTGGTCGGACGTCGGATGCAGCAGGAACGACAGCTCGGCGCTCCGGAGGAGGAAGGCCGGCAAGGCCCGCTCTTTGGGGAAGCGTACGTCCTCCCCCGCGCGCCGCACGCGGCTCGGCCCGGTGGTGGCACGCGGCAGCAGCCCGGGCGGCATGTAGCGGCGCGCCAGCTGCGCATAGTAGAGCGCGCGCTCGAACGGCTTGATCGCACCCGGCGCAAACAATGCGGCGCCAATCTCCGGCGCATCGAGGCTCGGCAACTTGAGGAGGCTGCGCGCGAAGGCATAGTCTCGCCCGCGTGCACTATCCAAACCTGCAAGACCGGTTTGGAGCTGTGTGATACCACTCTTCACACTGCGGTCGAGCGCGGTGACGCGATCGCGCGCGCGCTTCAGACGATCGATCGCCTGCCGTCCGTCGTTCAGCGCGGCGAGATCGGTGGCGCGCGCATGCCGCAGCCGCTCGAGCGCGGCGCTCGCCGAATCGAGGGTCGGACCCAGGCGCAGGGAATCGTACGCCGCCTGCCAGGCGCGGCGGGACGAGTCGGCCCGCGCGCTGAGCGCTGCGGCGGCGGGAATGGTGGAAAGCCGCCGCGGATCGAGCGAGTCGATGCTGATCTTGCCGGTGGCGAGCTGCAGCACCGGGATCTGGAATTGGCTGGCCCACTCGCGCGTTTCGGCGAGCACGCGCCCCGCGATCCCATCGCCCGACTTCGCGGCGACTCGACCGTCGGTTGTGCGCGGCGTGCCGAAGCGCAGCCCTTTGGCGACGATGCGATCGACGACGAGTTTCTTTTCCGTGAGCGGGATCATGTCGATATCGGCAACGAGCTCGTCGGCCTGGAGCAGGTTCTGGAACGCCTCATGCGGGCTGGCGATCGTGAGGCCGCGGATCGTGACGGCGCCCCGCTTGAGATCGAGGTGCAGATCCTGGATCTCGACCTTCGCGCCCAGCAGCTGCGTGCCGACCTTCTGCGACTCGCGCCGCGCGATCGTGTCGGCGAAGAGCCACCACAGTAGGCAGCCGATGACGAACAGCACGAGCAATGGGCCTACGGCGCGCCAGCGGAAGATCCTGATCTTCATGGACGGAACATCTTGTAGACGTTGTAGACCTTGGAGGCCGTGACCGTGCGGTAGAACTTCGACTGCCGGACGCGCTCGCCTACGGTCACGCGATAGCGCGCCACTGCCCAGCGCGTGGCAACGAAGAGTGGCAGCGAAACGAGCAGCGCGAAGACGAGGCTACCGAGTACCACGGTGTTATTGAAGTTGCTCAGCGGGACGATCGGCGTGTTGTAGAGCGACGTCCAGAGTCCCCGCAACGACGGCGCGAGCAGCAGACTGTGCCCGATCCAGTCGAACAGCGGGTCGAGCAGGAATCCGATCGGGACAAAGAGCGCCCAGCCCAGCATGCCTCCCGCGAAGGAGACGTTCAGCAGCACCAGCGCCGCGAAAATGAGGGCGTTGTGGAGGTTGACGAGCGGCGTCAGTCCGAGAAATGAGCCCAGCACGATCCCGGCGGCGAGCTGTCCCGGCGTGCCCTCGGAATGCAGCGCGTCGAACAGCGACTGAATCAGCTTGATCAGGGCGAACATGGAATCACGCCTCCCGCTTCAAGCGATCGGCGGCGATCGCGAGAATCTCCCGCAGCGCGGTGCGCCGTTCTTCGTCGCGCGAGCCGCGCAGCCGCGCCTCCAGCAGGGGCACAATCGCCTCCTTGGGTCGCCGATTCACGAAGACGACGAAGCGGAATCCGAACTTCTGTTCGTACTCATCGTTGAGACTGGCTAGTCGCAGGAAGACTTCGGGTGGCGTCGTGTCATCGTGATAGCCCTGCTCCCTGAACGACGCAGCCGACACCTGTTCCGGGCGCTCGCCGATCCGAGGATGCGCGTTGATCACCGCGATTTGCTCGGCCTCCGACAGGTCGTTCAGGATCGCACGCGCGCGGGCGAGCAGCGCGGCGCCACTCGGGAACGGCTCCTCAGCGCGGAGCCGCTCCAGCAACGGTCCCGCATGTTCAAAGAGGTTCAGCTGCCCCGATAGCTGGCGCACGAGAACGGCGACATCAGCAACGGGATGTGATAGCGACGGTTGGTTTCGGTGATCTCGAAGTCGAGGATCGCGCGCTGCAGGAACGCCGCGGTCCCTTTCTTCTTATAGTATGCGCCCACCTCGAATGACAGCCGGTAACTGCCAACGGGCGGCGCACCATCCCCCAGGTCACCGATGCGGCCGTCTGCATCCGTCTCGCGGGTCCCCAGCGATACGGGCGCTTGGCCGTCGAGGCGCCAGAGCGTCACCGCGACGCCGGCGGCGGGCTCGCCGCGCGTGGTATCCAGGACGTGCGTCGAAATCGTTGGACGGTTAGTGTTGGGCATGCTCAAGATCCGCGTGGGAAGCCTGACGTTTACGGCGCGGCTGGAAGAGCAAGCCGCGCCCAAAACGGTGGCTGTGATTCGCAAGATGCTGCCGCTCAAGTCCAAGATAGTCCACTGCCGTTGGAGCGGCGAGTCGACATGGATTCCCATGGGCGACCGCAAACTCGGACTCGATTTCGAGAATCACACCAGCCATCCTGCTCCAGGGATGTTGCTCCTCTATCCGGGCGGTATCAGCGAGACGGAGCTTCTGTTCCCGTACGGCTCGACCATGTTCGCAAGCAAGGTTGGGCAACTGGCAGGCAATCATTTCGCAACGCTCACCCAGGGACAGGAACAATTGCCTGAAATCGGACGACTGACGCTCTGGCATGGCGCGCAGGACATCGTGATCGAAGAGGTGTGAGTTCCGCCGATCTCGTCATCCGCGGCGGCAACGTGGTCCTCCCCACCGGCCAACGAGCCGCCGACATCGCCATCACCAACGGCGTCATCACCGCAATCGGTAGCGAAGTGTACGAAGGCGCCGAGATGATCGACGCGCGCGATCTCGTCGTGCTTCCGGGCGTCGTGGATGCCCACGTCCACTTCAACGAGCCGGGTCGAGCGGACTGGGAAGGCTGGGAAGCCGGCACGCGCGGCGCGGCGGCCGGCGGCGTCACGACGGTGCTCGAGATGCCGCTCAACGCACACCCGCCGACCACGACACCTGCGGCGTTTGATCAAAAGCTCGCCGTCGCGTCGCGGAAGGCGCTTGTGGACTTTGGGCTGTGGGGTGGTCTTGTCCCCGACAACCTTCAGAACCTCGAGAACCTCCACCACCGGGGCGTGGTAGGTTTCAAAGCCTTCCTGAGTCATAGCGGCATCGACGACTTTCCTCGCGTGCCGGACGGCGTGCTCGCAATTGGGCTCAAGGTGGCTGCACGTCTGAACGCGATCGTGGGTGTACACGCCGAAAGCCAGGAGCTGCTCGCCGCCGAGGGCGCGCCGAATCCTCTTGCCTGGTGCCACGCCCGGCCGGCTGCCGCCGAGGTCGCCGCGATCCGCCGATTGCTCGTCTGCATGCGCGGCGCCGGCAAGGGTGTGCGCGCGCACGTCGTCCACGTCAGCTGTGCCGAAGGATTGGCGGAGGTGGACGGGGCACGCGGCAAAGGCGTGGCGATCACCGCGGAGACGTGTCCCCATTATCTCGCGTTCACCGAGGACGATTTCGAGCGCATCGGCCCGCCGCTGAAGTGTGCGCCGCCGATCCGCGACGCAGAGACGCGCGAGGCGTTATGGCATGAGGTGCTGGCTGGAAGAGTGGACTCGATTGGCTCGGATCATTCACCCTGCCCTGCCGCCGCCAAGCAAAAGGGCGAGCACGATATCTGGCAGGCCTGGGGCGGTGTCGCGGGCATTCAAGCCACGCTGCCGGTCCTCATGACCGACGGCGTGCGCGCCCGCGGGCTGTCGTTCGAGCGGGTCGCGCATCTCACCGCCACCGCCCCCGCCCAACTTTTCGGCCTGTACCCGCGCAAAGGCGCGATCGCCGTCGGTGCCGACGCCGACCTTGCGATCGTGGATCCCGAACGGCGCTGGACGTTCGGCGCCGGCGACCTCCAGACTCGGGGCGGCGTGAGCGCATACCTCGGCCGCGAATTCACCGGAAAGGTCATGTGGACGATCGTGCGGGGAAAAACCGTCTTCGTCGATGGCCAAGTGATCGGCCAGCCCGGCTGGGGGCAATTCGTGCGGCCCGCCCGGCCCCCGGCCCCATAGGCACATATCGATAATTATGGATATGTCGAATGGGCATTGACCGCACGTTGCTCGAGCGACGGCTCGACGAGCTCTACGCGATCGGCGCCGAGCCCGATGGTGGCGCATACCGGCCTCTGTATGGCGCCGCGTGGGCGACCGCGGTCGAACGCGTTGAACGCTGGTTGAAAGACGCCGGACTCACGACTCGGCGCGATGCGGTTGGGAACCTGTGGGGGCGAGCGGACGGCACTGATAAGGGAAAGAGCATCGTTACCGGATCGCACATCGACACGGTGCGCCACGGCGGCCGGCTCGACGGCGCCCTGGGCATCGTTGCCGGACTGTCGGCGGTCGAAGCGCTGCTCAACGAGAAAGGCAAACCTCGTCGCACGCTCGAAGTGGTCGCCATCTGTGAGGAGGAAGGCTCGCGCTTCGCGACGAATTTCTGGGGCTCCCGGGCGATCACCGGAGCAATCGACTCGGTGGACGCCGAGATCGGGGCGGCGATGCGCGAGCGCGGCCTCGATCCCGCCAGGATCGCCACGGCAGCGCGCGACGACATCGACACGTTCGTCGAGTTGCACATCGAGCAAGGCGCGGTCCTCGAGTCTGCGCGGACGCCACTCGCCGTCGTGAGCGCAATCGTAGGCACCGCGCACCTCGAGGTGACGGTGACCGGACGCCCCGACCATGCCGGGACGACCCCGATGGACCTGCGGGTCGATGCGCTTACCGGGGCGGCCGCGATGGTACAGGCAATCGAGTCGATCGCGAAATCGCTCGGCAACCCAGCGGTCGCGACCGTCGGCAAGCTCTCCGTCGAACCCGACCAGATCAATGTCGTCCCTGGCAAGGTGGTCTTCACGATCGACCTGCGGCATGCTGACGCGGGCGGACGGCGCGCGCTCGAGGAGCGCATTCGCTCGCTTTGCACGACGATCTCCCAGGAGCGGCGACTCGGCCTGGCGATTCGCACGCTGCAGGAAAAACCGCCCGTGGCGATGCACCCCGATGTGCGGGCGCTGCTCGCGCGCGCGGCGCAGGAGTGCGGCGTGCAGCCAATGGAGATGGTGAGCGGCGCGGGCCATGACGCGCAGATTCTGGCGGCGCGGTGTAGAGTCGGAATGCTGTTTGTCCCGAGTATCGGGGGACGGTCGCACTGCCCCGAAGAAGCAACGGATCCGATACACTTGGAACTCGGAACGCGAGTCCTGGCAAAAGCATTGGAATTGTTGAGCTATTGAACCGTACTTCATCATATAAACCGGGCCAGATCCGGTCCCGCACTCGCGATCCGCGCGGCGATCTCCGGCTGGTCCACCACCAGCGAGAAGTCCGAAAACTCGAACCCCGGACCCACCGTGCACGCGACCAGCGTGTACGCACCCGTCGTGCGGGCCGCCTGCCACGTTCCCGCCCTCACCACGACCGTAGGTTGCGTCTCTCCCGACACGGGACCGAGGCGCAGGCGACGGAAACCCTCTTCGTCGAACAGCAGCAGCTCGATCGCGTCGCCTTCGTGATAGTGCCAGATCTCATCGGATACAACCCGATGCCACCGGCTGACCTCGCCGACCGCCAATAGGAAATAGATCGTCGTGATGGCCGCGCGCTCCACGTTCCGGTCGAGCACCTGCACGCGCTGCGGCGAGCGATACAGCTCGGCGTAATGCCCACCCTCGGGATGCGGGCGCATCGCGAGGATCTTGAGCAGCTCAGCTGCGCGCGAATGCATCGAGCAGCTCTCGCAGCACGTTCTGCGTCACGGCGCGCCGATAGACCGCCGTCGATCTCACATCGTCGATCGGCCGGATGTCTTCGGCCACCGCCGCGATCGCGCCCTCGACGTCCTTGCGCTCCAACGCCGACTCGGCCCCGCGAGCCCGCAGCGGCACCTCGGCGACCGATCCGATCGCGATGCGCGCGGGACCTCGGCTCACCGCCATGACCACCTTCGAGATCGCCTGCGCCGCTCGCGTGCCGACTTTGCGGAACTCCACCTGCCGCCCGAGCGGAAAACGGACCGCCGTGATCAACTCGTCGGACTGGAGAGCGGTCTTGCGATAGCCGGTGAAGAACGTGTCGATGGCAATCGAGCGCCGGTCTGTCACGACCACTGCGTCGTAGGCGAGCAACACCGGCAACGTATCCCCGGCGGGGGACGCGTTCGCCAGGTTGCCGCCGAGCGTGCCGCGGTTCTGGATCTGCGCGGCCCCAATCGTCCCGGCCGCAGCGACGAGCGCCGGCAGATCCCGTTGCACGTCAGGCGAGCGCATGATCGCCGTGTACGACTCCGCGGCACCGATCTCCAGTGTTTCTTTCACGCGACGCACGCCTTTGAGCTCCGGCAAGGACCATACATCGAGCAGCGCCCGCGGCTCGGGACGCAGGATGCGCGCGTGCAGCATGACCATGAGATCCGTGCCGCCAGCGAGCAGTCGACATCCGGACGTGGTCCGGTACAGCTGTACCGCCTCCGCCAGATTCTTGGGACGCAGGTAGTTCACTTCGTGCATGCCAACACCGCGTCGATAATCTTCGTGTAGCCGGTGCAGCGGCACAGATTGCCGGCGAGCCCTTCGCGAACGTCAGCGGCGCTCAGCCGTTTTGCCTGCTGCAGCAAGACGTGCGCAGCGAGCAACATTCCCGGAGTGCAAATCCCGCACTGCGCCGCTCCGTGCTCGATGAACGCCTGCTGAAGAGCCGTCAGCCGTCCGCCATCAGCCAATCCCTCCACAGTGATCACCTTGCAGCCTGCAACCTGTCCGACGGCTACAAGGCAACTATCCACAACCTCCCCGTCGACGATCACGGAGCATGCCCCGCATTCGCCCTCACCACAGCCTTCCTTGGTGCCGGTGAGGTGGAGGTCCTCTCGCAATACGTCGAGCAAACGACGGGTACCAACGACGTCGAGCGAAACCGCTGTCCCGTTCAGCGTGAAGCGCATGCCGCGAGCACCTTCTCCGGAGTGGCGGGAATTTCGTCCAGCCAGACGCCGGTCGCGTCGTGGATGGCAGCGATAATGGCGGGCGCTGGTCCATCCATCGGGAGCTCGCCGATCCCTTTGGCTCCGAATGGGCCGCGGGAGTACGGATTCTCGACGAGGATGGTGCGAATCCGCGGCGCGTCGAGCGCGGTGGGAATGAGGTAGGTGGCCAGCCGGTCGTTCTGGTAGCCCCCGTCTTTCATCTTGATCTCTTCGATCGTCGCCCAGCCGACCGCCTGCAAGCAGCCGCCTTCGATCTGCCCCTCGGCCATGACGGGATGGAGCGCCTTGCCACAATCGACCGCGGTGACGAGATCGGTCACGCGCACCTCGCCCGTCGTCATGTCGACGTCGACGTCCGCAATCGTGCACGCCCAGGCGTAGACCGGATAGGCGTCGCCGCGGTAGGTGTTCTCGTCCCAGTGAATCGAGTCGGGCTGGATGTACGACTTGTCGACCCGCAGCGGCACCTTCTCCCGCTTCAGCCGTTCCTTGACCTCCGTGGCGGCTTCCTGCACCAGCCGTCCCACGATCATCGCGGTGCGCGATGCAACCGTGGGCCCGGAGTCGGGAACGAGCGATGTGTCCTGTGGGGCGAGGACTACTTTGTCCAACCCGACCCCCAATGCATCGGCGGCAAGCTGACAAAAAATGGTCTTCGTGCCCTGCCCGATCTCCGTCGAGGCCGTGAGGATGCGGAACGTCCCGTCCGCCAGCGCTTCGAAACCGATGGTCCCCTGCAGCTTCTTCTCCCCGCTCCCCGTGAACCCAGACCCATGGAAGACCAGCGAGAGACCGCGGCCCCGACGAACGTGCCGACGTGCAGACGTGCCGACGTGCGGCGCAGCTTTGAGGGCCGCATCCAACACCAGCTCGGAGCCGACGCTCTCGGTGAGCACCTGCCCGGTGGCGGTAGTGTCGCCGAGGCGCAACATCCACTGGCGCCGCAGATCGACACTCGACAGGCCCAGCCGTTCGGCGACGTGCTCCACCATTAGCTCGGCGGCGAACAGCGACTGGGGAGCGCCGAAGCCGCGAAACGCCCCATTCGGTGGGGTATTCGTCGCAACCGCACGCGCCCGGATGCGGACGTTGGGACAGGAGTATGCGCCGGCGGCATGGATCGCCGCGCGGGACAGGACCACCGGCGTCAGCGTGCAGTAGGCGCCGCCATCCAGCACGATTTCGATGTCCTGGCTGAGCAGTGTTCCATCTTTTTTGACCACCGTGCGGTGGGTGATGACCCCTGGATGACGCTTAGTCGTCGCCGCGAGGTCTTCATGCCGGTCGTAAATCAGCCGGACGGGCCGGCCCGCCTTGCGTGCAAGGAGCGCCGCGTGGACGGCGACGATCGAGGGGTACTCCTCCTTGCCCCCAAACCCCCCGCCGGTCTCCGCTTGCACCACCACCGCCTGCTGATCGGTGAGCTTTAGGGCTCGCTTGAGGGCCCGATGGACGTAGTAGGGACACTGCAGGGATCCGATGACCTTGATCGCCCCGTTCGCCTCGGGGATGGCGATTGCGCCTTGCGGCTCGATATAGAGCTGTTCTTGCAGACCTACGCGGAACGTCCGTTCGACTACCTCGACATCCTTCAGATCCTGCAAAACCTCGCCTTTGCTGATTTCGAGGGTGGTGAAAACCTCGGTGGCCTCCTCGAGCGCATAGACCGGAGGGAGGGGCTCGAGGTCGATCCGGACGTGCCGCGCCGCCTCCTCCAGGGTGCCCCGGTCGGCAGCCGCCAGCAGGAGAATCGGCTCCTCCTTATGCCTGATCTCGCCCCCTTTGGGGGCCAGGACCGGCTGATCGTCCCTGATCAGCTGGACGACGTTGTCGCCCGGGATGTCGTCCGCCGTCACGACCACGACCCGGCTCCAATCGAAGGTCGGATCCAGCGTAATCGACCGGATTCGGCCTCTGGGCACGGTGGATCGGATCGTCTTCCCATACCAGGCCCCGGGGACAACGAGATCGTCGGTATATCGGGCCGCGCCGGTGACCTTGGCGGCGCCTTCCCGCCGGGGGACCGATCGGCCGATGGTGGAAGTCGTTACCATGGTGGGTAATAAGAACGCACGCGGCTCGGAGGCACAACACTTGCCGAAACGTCCAGACAGGAAGATGCCGAGCCTTTCTATGGCCACCCCGCCCCCAGCCCCCGCCATCCAGGCGGGCACCGGCTTGTCGCCGGGAGTCGAGACTTACTCACAAATCCTGACTGCCCCAGCCCTGGATTTCATCGCCGGTCTGGCCCGGCAATTCGAAGCGCGCCGGCGGACCCTGCTCGGCCATCGTGCCGACCGGCAGCGCGACTTCGACGCCGGCGCCTTCCCGGCCTTCCTGGCGAGCACCGCCGAGGTGCGCGAGGGCGACTGGCGCGTGGCGCCCATCCCGCGCGATCTGCTCGATCGTCGCGTCGAGATCACGGGTCCGGTGGACCGCAAGATGGTGATCAACGCGCTTAATTCCGGCGCGCAGGTCTACATGGCGGACTTCGAGGACTCGCATGCGCCCACCTGGCACGGCACGATCGAGGGTCAGATCAACCTGCGCGACGCCGTGGCCGGCGACATCGAATTCACCGCGGGCGAGAAGCACTACCGGTTGAATCCCACGGTCGCGACGCTCATGGTCCGGCCGCGCGGCTGGCATCTCGTCGAGCGGCACGTGACGGTCGACGGCGAGCCCGTCTCCGCGTCATTGTTCGACTTCGGGTTGTTCTTCTTCCACAACGCAAAAGCGCTGATCGCGAAAGGATCCGGGCCGTACTTCTATCTGCCGAAGCTCGAGAGCCATCTCGAGGCGCGGCTGTGGAACGACGTCTTCGTCGCGGCACAGGAGGCACTGGGGATTCCGCGCGGGACGATTCGCGCCACGGTGCTGATCGAGACGATTCCCGCCGCGTTCGAGATGGACGAGATCCTCTACGAGCTGCGCGATCACGCCGCGGGACTGAACTGCGGCCGCTGGGATTACATCTTCAGCTTCATCAAGAAATTCCGCAGCCGGCCCGAGTTCGTGCTGCCCGACCGCGCGCGTGTGACGATGGACCGCCATTTCCTCAAGTCGTATGTCGACCTGTTGATCCGGACCTGCCACCGCCGCGGCATCCACGCGATGGGCGGCATGGCTGCGCAGATCCCGATCAAGGGCGACGCCGCGGCGAACGCCAAGGCGCTCGACAAAGTCTTGCAGGACAAGATACGGGAGGTGCATGCTGGTCACGATGGCACCTGGGTCGCACATCCGGGTCTCGTGCCGGTCGCCAGTGGAGCATTCGCTGCCCTGGCCGCTTCCCACCAACTCTCGGTCAGACGCGACGACGTCCACGTGACGCCGCGCGATCTGCTCACCGTCCCCGAGGGGGAGATCACCGAAGCCGGTCTCCGCACCAACGTGGATATCGGCATTCAATACCTCGAGTCGTGGCTGCGCGGGGTCGGTTGCGTGCCGATCTACAATCTCATGGAAGATGCCGCGACCGCCGAGATCTCGCGGTCGCAGGTGTGGCAGTGGATGCATCACGGGGCGCGATTGGCCGATGGCCGTGTGGTGACGGAACGCCTGGTTCAGCAAGTCATCACGGCGCTGTTCCCAACGGAGACGCTCGCCGCCCACCTGTTCAATCAGCTGATGACCGGCGCGGATTTCCCTGAATTCCTCACCTTGGTGGCCTATGAACACCTCGACTAACGGCAACAGCACAAACGGCGTGAGCAAGCGGGAGTTTGTCGCAGAGCTCGATGTGCGGTGGCGCAGCGATCGGCGCTGGCAGGGGATCACGCGAACCTACGCGCCGGAAGACGTCTACCGGCTGCGCGGCTCGCTCCCCATCCAACACACCCTCGCGAGTCACGGCGCGGCGCGGCTCTGGAAGCTGATGCGCGAGGAGCCGTACGTCGCGGCCCTCTCGGCCGTCACCGGGAACCAGGCGGTCCAGGAAGTCCGGGCCGGTCTCAAAGCGATCTACATCAGCGGCTGGCAGGTCGCCGCCGACGCGAACTGCGCGATGACGATGTACCCCGACCAGAGCCTGTATCCGTCCGACAGCGTGCCGAACCTGATCTGCCGGATCCAGAATGCGCTGCGGCGCGCCGACGAGATCCATCACATGAACGGCGATCACGCGATCGACTGGTACGTGCCGCTCGTGGCGGATGCCGAAGCGGGATTCGGGGGTGTGCTGAACGCCTACGAGCTGATGAAGCTGATGATCGCGGCGGGCGCGGCCGGGGTGCACTTCGAAGACCAGCTCTCGTCGGTCAAGAAATGCGGCCATCTCGGCGGCAAGGTGCTCGTGCCCACCAGCGAATTCATCGCCAAGCTGATCGCGGCGCGGCTCGCCGCGGACGTCTGCGGTGTGGAAACGATCCTCATCGCCCGCACCGACGCCAACAGTGCGGGGTTGCTCACGAGTGACATCGACGAATACGACCGCCGCTGGAGTACCGGCGAGCGCTCGCCCGAAGGCTTCTACGTGATCAAGGACGGCGTCGCGGCGGCGATCGCGCGCGCGCGCGCGTATGCGCCCTACGCCGACATGCTGTGGTTCGAGACGGCGAAGCCGGACCTCGCCGAAGCGAAGCAATTCGCCGAAGCGATCCACAAGGAGTATCCAGGCAAGCTGCTCGCGTACAACTGCTCGCCGTCGTTCAACTGGAAGCGCCATCTGAGCGACACGCAGCTCGCCGCCTTCCAGAAGGACCTGGGCGCGATGGGCTACAAGTTCCAGTTCGTCACCCTGTCGGGCTTCCACGCGCTGAATCACGGGATGTTTACGCTGGCGCAGGATTACAAGGAGCGCGGCATGGCGGCCTACGCCGACCTGCAGTCGCGCGAATTCGCCGGCGAGCGCGAGGGCTACGAGGCGGTGAAGCATCAGGAGTTCGTGGGGGTCGGCTACTTCGACGAGATCACGCAGATCGTGCACGGCGGCCACAGCTCGACCGTCGCGCTGGAAGGCTCGACGGAGAAAGAGCAGTTCTCCATCCGGCATTGATTTTGCTGGATAGAAGAGCAGCGTAGGCGTTAGGGGAGGTTCAAGTCGGCAAAGACGGGCCCGATTGTAGCTGACCCGGGCCTGTGCCGGTCGCCGGAAGGGGGTGCACCGCCTCTCCGGAAACCTCCCCACCTGTTGCAGGTCGGAGACATAAGGGTAGCGGGAACCGGACACGCGCCGTCTGTAAGTGCCGGTTCTCGCTTACCCTGCTCCGCGTTGGTTGACAACCTCCTGCCCGTTCATAGGTTACGTTGAAACCGGCCTTCCGACACTCGTCGTGGCCGGTTTCTTCACTTCTGGACGGTGCCATGGCAACAACCCTACGCAATTACATCGGCGGTGACTGGCTTTCCCCTCAAGCCGCCGAGTATCTCGATCTCACCAATCCCGCCACCGGCGAGCCGCTCGGCAAGGTGCCGCTCTCCGGGGCACGGGACGTGGACGCCGCGGTCGCGGCGGCCCAGGGCGCATTCCTCAAGTGGCGCCAGGTGCCGCCTGTGGTGCGCGCGCGTTACCTCTTCAAGCTGAAGTACCTGATGGAAGAACACTTCGACGAGATCGCGACGACGGTCACGCGCGAGCATGGCAAGACGCTCGATGAGGCGCGCGGGTCCGTGCGCCGCGGCATCGAGAACGTCGAGCACGCCTGCGGGATTCCCGCCTTGATGATGGGCAAGACGCTCGAGGACGTCGCCAGCGGCATCGACTGCGAGTACGTGCGACAGCCGCTGGGTGTCTTCGCCGCGGTCACACCGTTCAACTTCCCGGCGATGGTGCCCTGCTGGTTCTGGCCGTACGCGATCGCCACTGGGAACACGTTCATTCTCAAGCCAAGCGAGCAGGTCCCGTTCTCATCCACCCGCATTCTCGAGCTCGCGCAGGAAGCCGGCATCCCCGCGGGCGTCCTGAACATGGTGCACGGCGCCAAGGATGTTGTGAACGCGCTGCTCGCCCACCCCGGCATCGCCGGCATCTCCTTCGTCGGCTCGTCGCCGGTGGCCAAATACGTCTATCAGGAAGCCGCGAAACATGGCAAGCGCGTGCAGGCACTCGGCGGCGCAAAGAATCACGTGATCGTGATGCCCGACGCCGACATGGACCGCGCGGTCGCCAACATCAGCGAATCGCTGTTCGGCTGCGCGGGCCAGCGCTGTCTCGCGGGCAGCGTCGTCGTCGCCGCGGGCAAAGCCTACGAGCCGTTCCGCGACAAGCTCCTGAGCGCAGCGAAGGACCTGAGACTCGGTTACGGCCTGGACCCGGGCGTCAACATGGGCCCCGTCATCTCCGCAAAGCACAAAGAGAAGGTGCTCTCGTACGTCGAGGCGGGTCGGAAGGAAGGTGCGACGTTGCTGCTCGACGGCCGAACGTCAAGAGTCGAGAAGCATCCCCGCGGCCATTTCGTCGGGCCGACGGTATTCGACGGCGTGCAACCCGACATGACGATCGGGAAAGAGGAGATCTTCGGTCCCGTGGCGTCCGTCACGCACGTCAGCAACCTGGACGAGGGGATCGAGATGGTTCGAGCGTCTGGGTTCGCCAATGCGACGTCGATCTTCACGCAGAGCGGCAAGGCCGCGCGCGAGTTTCGCTATCGCGTCGGCGTCAGTATGATCGGCGTGAACATTGGTGTGGCGGCGCCGATGGCTATGTTCCCGTTTGGCGGCACCAAGGGCTCGTTCTTCGGGGACCTCAAGGCCCACGGCGGCGACGCCATCGAGTTCTATACCGACAAAAAAGTCGTGATCTCGAGGTGGTGATGAGAAAAGTCGTCGGCGGTCTGATCCAGATGTCGAATCCCATCAACGACCCCAACGCCCCGGTCGCCAAGATCAGCAAGGCGATGGAGGAGAAGCACCTTCCGTATATAGAGGAAGCAGGCAAGAAGGGCGTGCAGATCCTCTGCCTACAGGAAGTCTTCAACGGCCCATACTTCTGCCCCAGTCAAGACGCGAAATGGTGCGACATCGCCGAACCGATCCCTGGTCCGACGGTCGAGCGCATGCAGAAGCTGGCCAAGAAACACGAGATGGCGATGATCGTGCCGATCTACGAGCGAGAGATGGCGGGCGTCTATTACAACACCGCCGCCGTGATCGACGCCGACGGCAGCTATCTCGGCAAGTATCGCAAGAACCACATCCCGCACACCGCCGGATTCTGGGAGAAGTTTTTTTTCAAGCCCGGCAACCTCGGCTACCCCGTCTTCAAGACGCGCTACGCCACGATCGGCGTCTACATCTGTTACGACCGCCATTTCCCCGAGGGCGCGCGACTGCTCGGCCTCCATGGCGCCGAGATCGTGTTCAATCCGTCGGCCACGGTGAAGGGCCTGTCGCAATATCTGTGGAAGCTGGAACAGCCGGCCCATGCGGTCGCCAACGGCTACTTCATGGGCTGCATCAATCGCGTCGGCGTCGAGGCACCGTGGAACGTCGGGCAGTTCTACGGCTCGAGCTACTTCGTGGACCCGCGGGGCAACTTTCTCGCGCAGGGCAGCGAGGACAAAGACGAGCTCGTCGTCGCCGAAATGAACCTCGACATGATCGAGGAAGTGCGGCGCACCTGGCAGTTCTTCCGCGACCGCCGGCCGGAGACGTACGACGACATGGTCAAACTGCTTCCCTGATGCTGATCCTGCTGCGCGCGTTGACGTATGCGACGCTCTTCGTCGCTTGCTTCCTCGTGGTCATACCGCAACGCATTCTCAGAGGAAGCGGCTACACATGGAGCGGGGCGCCCAGTTGGTCCGAGCTCACCGGCATGGGACTTGTGATCGTGGGATTAGCGTTGGTCGCGTGGTGCCTCGTGACGTTTGCGTTCGTCGGAAAGGGCACGGCCGCGCCGTTTGATCCACCCCGCAAGCTCGTAGTCGCCGGCCCGTACCGGTTCGTGCGAAATCCGATTTACATCGGTGCGACACTGACGATGTTGGGCGCGGCGATGTTCTTGTGGTCTGGCTGGTTGGCCCTTTATGCGGTCGCAGTGCTGATCGTTACACATCTGCTGGTGATTCTCTACGAAGAGCCCCATCTGCGCCGCGTCTTCGGGCAACCCTACGAGGACTATCTCCGGACCGTGCATCGCTGGATTCCGACATGGCGCTCCTGATCCACGGCGGCCGGATCATCACGCCCAC
>WNGO01001108.1_pt1 | contig 23621 bp, 24 predicted proteins | sample 5400511 | NCBI WGS metagenome assembly WNGO01 (sample SAMN13153380, study PRJNA577476) | soil metagenome | isolation source: 20 cm soil or saprolite under Garry oak tree replicate 2 | place: USA:California | collected 2016-06-15 | reverse complement strand
TCCATGCCCCCGTGACCGCGACGTATCCGCCCACCGGCGCCATCGCGAGCGCGCCTCCCAACCACAGGTGCGACCAGTCGGTGAAGCGCTTCGTGTAGCTGTACGTCGCGATCCAGATCAGTGCGACCGGCGCGAGCGCGGCACACAGCGGATTCAGCGCCCACGCGGCCCACAGGAACAGCACCGTGGCGGCGATCACCGCGGCCCACGCCTGGCTGACGGTCAGCCGGCCGGCCGGGAGCTCGCGCTGCTCGGTGCGGGGGTTCCGCGCGTCGAACCCCCGGTCGGCGATGCGATTGAATCCCATCGCGACAAACCGCGCGGCCGTGAAGGCGACAACGACCAGGATCGCCACGCGCCACGTGACCGGCTGTCGGTAGGAAGCCACGATCACCCCCAGCAGGGCGAACGGCAGCGCGAAAACGGTGTGCGGGAGTCTGACGAAATTGATATAGCGCACCAGCAGACTCTGTCCCCCGAACGTTTGCCCTTCCGGCTTCTGCGGGTGACTCATTGCGCGGGGTTGTTGAGCGTCATAGTTCCGTCGGCCCTAGAGATCAATCCCCAGGTCCTTCCACATCGCATCAACTCGCTGTTTTGTCTGCTCATCCATCACGATCCTATTCGGCCACTCGCGCGTGAAGCCCTCCTCTTTCCATTTCCGGGTGGCATCGATCCCCATCTTGGAGCCATATGTGAAGCCGCGGCTCGAGTGGTCGAGGACATCGATCGGGCCCATCGTGAAGCGGACGTCCCGCTCGGGATCGATGTGATTCAGCGCGATCCACCACGCCTCCTTGGGGTCGCGCACGTTGACGTCCTTGTCGACGACCACGATGACTTTGGCGAGGGACATCAGTCCCTGCCCCCACAGTCCATTCATGACTTTGTACGCCTGGCCCGGGTACTGCTTGTCGATGCTCACGAACACCAGGTTGTGAAAGATTCCCTCCGCCGGCATGTGCAGATCGACAACCTCCGGGATGGTCAGGCGCAGCAGCGGCAGGAAGATCCGTTCGGTGGCGTGGCCCAAATAGTAGTCTTCCATCGGCGGCCGGCCGACGATGGTATGCGGCCAGATTGGATCGTTCCGATACGTGATCGCCGTGACGTGAACCTTCGGGTAGTAATCCGCGAGGGAATAGAATCCCGTGTGATCGCCGAAGGGCCCTTCGAGGACGAGATCTTCGCGCGGATCGATCTGACCCTCGATCACGATCTCCGCTTCGGCGGGGACCTCGAGATCCGACGTGACGGCTTTCGCCAAGCGCACCCCCTCGCCGCGCAGGAATCCCGCGAAGAGAAACTCATCGATCGTCGGCGGCAGTGGCGCCGAGGCGGCATAGATGCTCGCCGGATCGCCGCCGAGCGCGATCGCGACGGGCATCGTCTCGCCACGCTCCGCCATCACGCGCCAGTGTGCCGCGCCGACCTTATGGCGTTGCCAATGCATCGCCAGCGTGTCGTTGCTCAGCACCTGCACGCGGTACATGCCGACATTGCGGACGCCGGACGCTGGGTCGCGGGTGATGACACCGCCGAGGGTGATGTAGGGGCCGCCGTCCTCGGGCCAGCAGACCGGCACCGGGAACTGCGAGAGATCGACGTCCGAGTTCCTCAGGACCGTGTTCTGGCAGGGCGGCCGGCCCACGCTCTTGGGGGGGAACTTGGCGATCTCGGCGAGACGGGGCAGCATCGCGAGCTTGCCGAGCAATCCCTCCGGCACCTTCATCGCGAGGAGCTCGGCGATCCGCGCCCCGACGTGATCGAGGCACTCGACGCCGAGCGCGAGCGACATGCGCCGCTCCGACCCGAAGAGATTCACCGCGACCGGGAACCGCGACTTGCCGCCGCTGCGCAGCGTGGGCTGAGTGAACAGCAGCGCCGGTCCGCCGCCAGCCGACTTCATGCAGCGGTCGGCGATCTCGGTGATTTCCTTGTCGACCGCCACGGGATGCATCACCCGCGTCAGATCGTCCGATTTTTCGATGGCGTCGACGAAATCGCGGAGATTATCGAGTGCCATAGTGCACGGCGCAGATGCCGCCCGTCAGCCGCTCGAAGCCGACGCGCGAGAACCCCGCGGCGACGAGACGCTGCGACAGCGCCTCGGGTTCGGGGAACGCGAGCACCGACTCTGGCAGGTAGGTATAGGCGTCTCTATGTTTCGACACGAGCCGGCCGATGGCGGGGAGAATCCGGCGAAAGTAGAAGAGATAGATGGCGCGCAGCGGCGCGCGTCGGGGCGTGGCGAATTCCAGGATGACGAACCGCGCACCCGGCTTCAGGACGCGTGCGGCTTCGCGCAAACCGCTGTCGAGGTCGGCCAGATTGCGAACGCCAAATCCCACCAGGGCGCCGTCGAACCGCGCCGCGGGAAACGGCAGCGCGAGCGCATCGGCAGCGATCGGTACCGTCCGGGGCGCCTTATCCCTGCCACGTGCGAGCATCGGCACCACGAAATCGGCGCCGATCACGCGGCCGCAGAAGCCGTCGCGGCGCGCCAGCTCGGCGGCGAGGTCGAGAGTGCCGGCACAGAGATCCAGATACGTGCCGTCCGGTTTCGCTTCCCAGCCGAGCCGCGCGACGGCGGCGCGGCGCCAGGACCGGTCCACGTTGAGGCTCAGCAGATGGTTCAGGAAGTCGTAGCGCGGAGCGATCGCCGTGAACATGCCACGGACGTAGGCTGGAGAACGACCCATAGGCGCGAAAGATAGGCCGGACCACCTGAGCGACGCCAGCGATCAGCAGGTCGTCGCGTGGGCAAAGCAGGGACACGACGCCGCGTTTCGCGAGCTGGTCCGTCGCTACGAACGGCCGGTGTTTTCGCTGCTCTACCGGATGGTGCGCGATCGCGCGCTCGCCGAAGATCTCGCGCAGGAAACGTTCATCAAAGTCCTGAACGGCATCAAATCGTACCGGCCGGAATTCAAATTCTCGTCGTGGATTTTCAAGATCGCCAACAACGCCGCGATCGATCACCTGCGCCGCAAGAGCATCGACACGCTGTCGCTCGACGGCTCGCCGACCGCCGAGACGCCCGAGCAAATGCGGGCGACGTCACTGCAGCTCGGTGACCGGACCGAGAGCCCCCTCGACGAGGCCCTCAGCCGGGAACTCGGCACCGCCATCGAGCGGGCCATCGCCCGGCTGCGCCCGGAGTACCGGTCGTGCATTTTGCTACGCCACGTCGAGGGGTACTCGTATGAAGAAATTGCGGATACGCTGGAGCTGCCCCTGGGGACGGTCAAAACTTATATCCACCGCGCTCGTAATGAATTACGAGGATACCTGGAAGATCGCCGAGACTGAAACCGGGCGCAGGGGCTGCTTCCCGCCGCCCGGGCCATGCACCTCGCTGATTGCTCGCTGTGCCGCGTCGAAGCGGAGCGCGAGCGCAAAGTCATACTCGAGTTGGTCCAGCTTCCGAAGTTTGCGCCGAGCGCGGGATTTGCGGATCGCGTAATGGCGAAGGTGAGGGTTGCGACACCGTCGGGAGACTGGATGCCGTAACATCTCAGGACACTGAAACAATAGGGGCGCAGCGTGCTGCGCCCCTATTGTTTTCTATCTTCCCAACATGTCGGTTCCGCCGGTCGCGTGCCTTCGATCCGAAGTCCCCCCGCTGCTCCGTCCCAAACACCACAACTGACACGACCGCGCGGATCGCGCGCGAGGGCGCGATAGCCTGAGCCCTCGACGGTGATCGACACAAGGGAATCGATAGCGGTGAAGCCAAGACGTCGCAGCTCGGCGACGTCGCTCGAATAGCTGCGGTGCGCGACGTAATAGCGGCGCTCAGCCTGGACCAGGGCGAACAGACGAATCTTGAGCTCGTTCGGGTCTGCGATGCGCGGCTCGAACGCGCTCGGCATGACGCTGCGAACGACGATCGCCCCAACCAGCCAGGCGCCCGTCAACAACGCGTCCAGCTCCGGCCCCCACGTTCCGCGCAGACCTCCCAGGACATTGGTCCCCCACGCGAGTATCCCTGCACCCTCCGTCGATGGCCATCCCGCGCCGAGGTCGGCAATCGATATGGGACCGGCGCGACGAAACAGTTTCACGCTCCACCAGATCGCCACAACAGCGCCAATACGAGCGACGATATCGGGGACGGCGACGATCACATACAGCGCGAGGAGCCCAATGAAGACACTCGCAATGCGCGTCCAACGCCGGATCCAGGGCGCGATCTCGTCGTTCGTTTTGCGTGACGACATCACGAGGAACGCAACGACTACACCGGCCAGCTTGACTGTAGCAGAGACCGTAATGAGGCTCACTCCCAACCCAAGAATCTTTGCGTTGGGCCACGCATACCCACCCGTCACGGTTGAGCCCAATCCGAGCCAGATCAACACGTCACAAAGGCGGAGGAAACCTTCCAAACGCTTTTCGCCCTCGCTTGTCTTCAGCGGGTCCCACGTTTTCACGCTCGTCATGCTCTCACCTCCGCTCCGACGCCGACTCCCAGCAGCCGCGCCGCGCTCCCGTCCCGCACGGCGATCTCGACCGTCTCGCCTGAACCCGTGAACGCGACGAGCGCGCCGCGCGGCGCATCGGCAAACGTGCGGCGGAGCGGGCCCACATCGACGTCACCGAGGCGAATCCGCACCCCCGGCTCAACGGCCGATGGCACGATGTTCGAGATCAGCGTGCCGAAACGGTCGACGTAGATCACTTCTCCGACCACGCCAGTTCCATCGTGACGCGGGACGGGCAATGGCAGGCGGACCGGATGCGTGATGCGCGTTCCCAGTGCATCGATCGGATCGCCGGCCGCGAGCGTGGCAGCGGCCGGGGCAAGTACGTCGCGGCCGTGAAACGTCGCGGACGCGTCCACGGGCACGGGTAGCGACACGAGGTGCACGTCCGGTGGCAGGAACGACAGCAGGCCGTTATCGGGAGCCAGGAATCGATGTCCTTCACTCTCGCCGGCAACGACACGGCGCTCCGTTCCTACGCCCGGATCGACGATGGCGAGGTGGATCGTCCCTCTGGGAAAATGCCTCCAGGCCCGGCTCAGCAGGTACTGCCCTGCACGAGCATCGCCGGGTGGAACCTCGTGGCTGATGTCTACGAGCGTGAGATCCGCCCGGCGAGACAGCAGCACGCCCTTCATCTCCGCTACGTAGCTATCGGCGGTGCCGAAGTCGGTGAGCAGGGTGACGATCGTCATCGGTCAGACCTTCACGGTACGCCACCGTCCGCTTTTCCAGAAGAGGATCATGGCAATGCCGCGGGAAATCGCCGTCACACTCAGCGCGAGCCAGATGCCGAGCAGCCCGAACATCCGCGACCACCACGCGGCGAGCGGGATCCGCATCGCGGTGAGGCTCGTGCTCACGATCTGCGGCCAGAACGTATAGCCCGCCCCGGCCAGCGCGCCTTCCAATATCAGCTCGAAGCTCTGGCCGATCTGCGCAAACGCGATCACGCGCAGGTACAGCACGCCGTCCGCAATTACGCGCGGATCACCGGTGAACAGCGCGACCAACCGCGATGGGATGAGGAGAAACGCGACTGCGGTCGTCACGGTGACGACCAGGCAATAGCTCACGGTCAGCCGGACGGCTTCCTGTGCCCTGGCCTCCTGGCGGGCGCCGAGGTTCTGGCCGACGAGCGCGCTCGCAGCCAGCGCGAAGCCGCTGATCGCGATGAAACCGAGCCCTTCCATCTTATGACCCACGCCCAGGGCGGCGAGCGCCGCGGTGCCGAAGCGCGACGTAAAGCGCGTCAGCCACATGTAAATGACAGAGAGCAGCACGCCGGCGAGCGACAGCGGCATGCCGATCCGGATGATCGTGGGCACCGCGCGCCAGTCCGGCGCGCTGATCCGCAGCAGCCCGCGCCGCACCGCGATGATGCCGCCGATCAGGAAGCCACCGCCGCGCACCATGACCGACGCGAGCGCCGCGCCCTCGACGCCCAGCCGTGGGAACGGTCCGATACCGGCGATCAGCAGCGGATCGAGCACGATCGAGACGCACACCGAGCCCGCGAGCATCAAGAACGGCGTCCGGGTGTCCCCCGCAGCGCGGAACGTGGCTTCCATCGCGAAAAAGCCGAACACCAGCGGCCCGCCCAGCAGCCAGGTGGACAGGTACGCGTGGCCGAGGGACGCCACTTCCGCCGGCACTCGCATCAACCGAAACATCGTGTCCGCCAGGAGCACCCCGACCACACTCACGACCAGCCCGGCGACCAAAGCATACGCGACGGCCGCCGCCGCTGCGCGCGCGGCGCGCTCCGGCTGGCCCTCGCCATGGCGGCGGGCCGCGACCGCGATCAACCCGATCTCCACCATCTCGCCCAGAGAGAGTGCCACCCAGACGTAGAAGCCCGCGGTCGAGACCGCGGCAAGCGCGGCGGGTCCGATCAGCCGGCCCACCCAGATGCTGTCCCAGCGCAAGCGCATCATCGGTGCCTTTCGTATGGCGGGCGATGATGAAATCGGCGATCTCTTGCGGCGAGTTGGCGAGCACGAGCGACTCTGCGAATCCGTCTTTGATACCGTCTGAATACAGAATTATGGTGTCGTGCGCAACCAGAGGCACGGCGCGCGTTGTGGCGTGCGGCTGTTCCGCACCGATGAATCCCGCGTTGGGCACGAGCGAGACCCGCGGTGGCCGCGCTTTGCTATCGGCGTGGAGCACCACGCCGCCGATGTTGCCCACCCCGAGCCATTGCATCGACGCCGCTTGGGGATCGACATAGGCGAGCCCCAGCACGACGCCGCGCATGCCCACCAGCGCGTCATGACACCGCCGCACGAGATCCACGAGCGGCTCGTGCGCATAGCGGTCGATGGCGGCGACGGCGGCGTGCGCGGCAGAGCCGGCCTCCTGGCCGTGCCCGAGCCCGTCGACCACGGCGAGCAGCGTTCCCTCGCCCACGCGCTTGATGAGACAGAGATCACCCGACTCCGCCTCGCCCGGCAGCGGCAGCTCGGCGAACGCGGTGTCGATCTTCAGATTGATCGGCGCCATTTCCTCATCGTGACAGTCGTTCCCTGCCCGACGACCGATTTGAGGTCGAACTCGTCCATCAGTCGCTTGGCACCGGGGAGCCCGGCACCAACGCCGTGCGACGTCGAATACCCGTACTGCATGGCGCGCTCGATGTCGGGGATGCCGGGGCCCTGATCGCTCGCGATGATCGACACGCCCTGGCGATCGCCGTTCTGAACGAGACTGAGCGTGATCTCGCCCTTCTTCGCGTACATCAGGATATTGCGGGCAATTTCCGAGATCGCGGCGGCAATGACCGTCTGCTCACCGCTGGAGAATCCTGCGACCGCCGCTAGCGCGCGTCCTTGCTGTCTCGCTTCAACGACATCGACGTCGGCGGCAATCGTGAGGCGCAGCTCGTCACCCACGGCCGCTCGGGCGCTTGGGCTTCACTTCGAGCGTGCGCTCCTTGGTGCGGCCGTCCAGGAACGCGAGGCCTTCCTCCAGGTCCAGCACGGTGGCCACGCCCTTCAGGGTGAGCCCGAGCTGCACCATCGCGAAGGCGACATCGGGCTGGATGCCCACGATCACCGTCTCGGCCCCGCGCAAGCGCGCCATGTGAGCGATGTCGCGCAAGGTCCGGACCGCGAAGGAATCCATGACGTCGAGGGCCGTCACGTCGACGATGACACCGCGGCAGCGCGACCGCCCGACCTGGGCGATCAGCGCTTCGCGAAGGTGCGAGAGATCGGCGTCAGTGAGAGCGGACTGAATCGACGCAATGAGGTACTGCCCCTGCCGCAGAATAGGTACTTCCACTGCGTCCTCCGGAGCGGGGGGGGAGAGTTAGCGACTTGTTTCCGGCGGGAGCTCGCCGCGCATCGGCGGCGACGGCGGCGCACGATCCGCCAGCAGTCGCTCGGCCTCTTCGATACCTCCCTGCAAGTCACCGACGGTAGCCATTTCGCTGAGATCGACTCCGATCGTGACGAGCGTCTGCGCGATTTCCGGCGACAGGCCTGTCACGATGACGGTGGCGCCGAGCAGGCGCGACGCTTCGACCGTCTGTACCAAGTGGTTCGCTACCCCTGAGTCCATGGCGGCCACACCGGTCACGTCGATGACGACGACCTTGGCGCGGTTGGCACGAATCGCACGCAATAGCTGTTCGGTTAGCTGGCGCGCGCGCTGGGGATCGATGACGCCGATGATGGGCAGAATGAGCAGCCGCTCGCGCACCTGTAGCACCGGCGTGGACAGCTCCCGGATCGCTTCCTGTTGCTGCCGGATGATGCGCTCGCGCTCTTCCACGAATCCGACGGCCACCGTGTTGGCGATGCGGTTCGCCGCGGGCTCGTAGCTGTCGAGAATCCGGTTCAGTTTTTCGACGTTGTCCTGGTACTTGGTGAACAGCGAGCGGGCGAGCACGTCACGCAGCAGCAGCACGATGCCGACGACTTCGTCGGTTTCGACGCCTCGCGGGATGATGCGCTCCGACAGTCGCCGCGAGTAGGCTTGCAGGGCTTCGAAGGTTCCCGTCTCGAGCGCTTCCACGTAGTTGTCGTACACGGCCGTGGCTTCGGCGAAGATTTCCTCTTCGGTCATCGCCGTCAGCAGCTCAGCTCGCGTGATGCGTCGCGCCCATTCCTCGCGCAGCTGCGTGCGGTTCTGGCGCAGGTGCGCGACCAGCTCGCGCAGCAAACCGGCCGACGACTCGGTCAGCCCACTGCCGGGCCCTTCGGAGGGACGGGTCATGACGGTCGTGCCTTTCTTGGTGTTCATGCCTCGAAACCTAGTTGTGGCAGGTTAGGGAGCAAGACCCGCGGTTCGCGTCTTGCGGCGTTCCTTCGTTTCGTACAGCGCGACATCGGCTGCGTTCAGCAATGCCTCGACCGTCTCCCCGTGCCCGGGGTACACTGCTACCCCGACACTGATAGACAAGTTAGGCTTTTCGGCGTCCGTGGCCAGCCGATCCGCGACTCCACGGGCGACATGCCACGCCGCCGCCTCGCCGGTCTCCGGCAGGACCAGCGCGAACTCATCCCCGCCGAAGCGCGCCGCCGTATCGGTCGCCCGGCACGAGCCCAGCAAGGCCTCAGCCACGCGGCGAATCGCCAGGCTGCCGGCGAGGTGGCCGTGCCGGTCGTTGATCTGCTTCAGGCCGTCGAGGTCGAGCAGCACGACGGCCAGCGGCTGGGCGGTCCGACGCGAGCGCTTGATCTCCCCTTCCAGCGCGTTCACGAGCTGGCGATGGTTCGCGAGTCCCGTCAGCGGATCGGTGACCGCCAGCTCGCGCCACGTGCCCTCGATGTTCCGCTGGGCCGCGACGACGGCCGCGAGGACGAGACTCGTGACCGCGGTGGTACCGGTCCACACCTGCAGCAGCGTCAGCGATTCGCCCACCGGATAGTGACCGAACGGGCCGAAGCCGTGCACGGTCCGCCCGACGGCGATGAGCGAGATGATGAGAAGGGCGGTGGCCGCCTCGCGCGGCCCGAAGCGGAACGCGACCCAGATCAGCACCGGCCACAGCAACACGGTGAGCGAGTAATCGCGAGACGGGAACAGCCCGCCGAAAATCGCGAACGTCACCAACGCGGTGACGACCGCGGCCGCAATCGCTTCGATCACGCGGCTGCGACTCATGGTCGACGCCGGCTTGACGCCGATCCACAGGATCAGCGCGGGCGCGATGACGATGTCTCCCACCGCATCGCCCAGCCACCACGTGAGCCACACGCGCGACGCGGCCGACCACGCGAGCAGGCCGCCGCCGAGGAGCGAGAAGACGCCGAGCGTCGCACTGACCATCGTGCTGAGCAGCGCGGCGAGCACGGTGAATCGGAGAATGTCGCCCACGCGGTCGAACACACGGCCGCCCCGCGCGAAGCGGTTGACGAGGTAGGAACCAAGCAAGCCTTCGACGGTATTGCCTACGGCGATACCGATCGACGGTAGCACGGCACCTGTGGTCGTCACGTTTGCGAGGAAGGCAGCGCCCAACATCGCGGGCCACACGCGGTAGCCGAACAGCACGAACGCCGCGAGCGCGATGCCCGCGGGCGGCCACACCGTCGTCACCGAACTGTTGATGAATGCGAATCGGAGTCCCAGTTTGGCGGTGAAATAGTAGATTGCGGACAGACCGATCAGCAGCGCCACGCGGCGTAACGGTTCACTCATCTGGCCTAAGCTAAAGGAGCGATTTTCCATGAACCCACTCATCCCCGCGGTTGAGTGCCCCTAGTCCTGCGAGCCCACCACATTACGCTCAGGAAGAGCGGTGGTGTGTGCCTTGGATCACTACGCCCGAGAAGGGGGGTGGACTACGGCTTGGTCCATTCGCCGCGTCGAGCGTCGGGTCAGTCCCGAGCGCCGGCACGGATCAGATAGACGAGGTTTGGAGCACGAAGGAGCCACGCCTGTGGCCGGCAACGTTCGCCTCACGAAGCGGGAGCGAGAGATCAGAGCGCTCATCGCCGCGGGGCTCGGCAACAAGGAAATCGCGCGGCGGCTCAACATCGCGACCAATACCGTCAAGAGTCACGTGCACAACATGCTCGGCAAGCTCGCCGCCTTGACGCCACCCGATCGGCGCCAGAGCAGCCGCAGCCGCCGAGGGACGAGCCGCCGGTCGTATCGCTTCTCCCGCTGACGGCGTACCGGCCGTTTCCCTCAAAAACCGCTGAAACACCGGATTTCGCGGGTAGCGCGCGGCGAGCGACTCCACGTAGCTGCGCGCCTCGCGCTCGAGTACCGCCCGCCCCGCGGGATCGCGCGCGGCTTCCCGCATCAGCGCCGCGGCGAGCACCCACGTGCTCTCGACGCGTGCGAGATCGCCATCGTGCGCCGCGCGGCGCAGGTAGCGAATCCCCCGCTCCGCATTGCCGCTTCCCAGACCGATGAAGCGCGCGAAGAACCGCGATAGCGCACCCGCGCGAGCCAGGCCGTATTCGTACACGCCCAGGCCCAGATAGCAATCGAAGCACGTCGAGTCGGACGCCAGCAGACGCTGGTAAATGTCGCGCATCGCCTTGGCGTCTTTGGCGGCGCTGAAACCGTGGCCGTGTTCGTCGCGCTGCCGGGCGCGGTACCCGAGCGCAGTGGCGAACCAGAAATCGGCCGTGCCGGCGGGTTTATTGCGCGCGCGCACGAGCGCTAAGCCGAGCAGCGAGTCGATGCGCGCCAGCTCGTAGTTGGAGGAATCGAGCGCGGAGGCCCACCAGATGTAGGCGCCGGCCTGAAAGACGAGCGGCGCTGGATCCGTCGTATCGCGCCGCGCCAGCGCCTCGAAGTACGCTGCCGCGCCCGCGAAATCTCCGCCGTACAGCGTATCCAACCCGGCGCGCAGATCTTCGCCAGAGGGAGTGGTCTGCTGGAGCATCACCACGATCGCGGCCAACATCCCGATGCTCCCCATCCCGACCTCCAGCTCAGCGCGGTGCAGTGATGGGCAGCGCGGGCGACAAACCCGCGACCCGCGCCGTCACGGCGCGGGCGAGATCGCGCAACGCGACACCGGCGGGTGACTGGGGTTCGCTCACGACAATCGGCTTCCCGCTATCGGCCAGCTCGGCCATCCCGGCCTGCAGCGGGACCTGGCCGAGCAGCGGCACGTGCAGCTCGGCGGCGAGGCGCGCACCGCCGCCCGCCAGAAACACCTCGGAGCGCGTGTGGCAATGCGGGCACACGAAGTAGCTCATGTTCTCGACTATCCCCACGACGTGGACGCCGACGCGCTCGAACATCTTGGCGCCGCGCAGCGAGTCGCCGACCGCCATCTCCTGCGGCGTCGTCACGATGATCGCGCCGTGCAATCGCACGATCTGCGTGAGCGACAGCTGCGCATCACCCGTGCCGGGGGGCAGGTCGACCAGGAAATAGTCCAGCTCGCCCCACGCCACGTCGCGCAGGAACTGGGTGATGATTTTCATGATGATGGGACCGCGCCAGATCGCCGGGGCGTCGCGCTCCACGATGAAGCCGAGCGACATCAACTTCACGCCGTGAGCGTCGAGCGGGTGAATCTTGCCGCCCTGCACCTCCGGCTTCGTGTCCACGCCGAACATCCGCGGAATGTTCGGACCATAGATGTCGGCGTCCATCAGTCCGACCCGATGGCCCTCGAGGGCCAGCGCCGCCGCGAGATTCGCCGAGACGGTGGACTTCCCGACGCCGCCCTTGCCGCTCGAGATCGCGAGGACCTTGCCCAGATGCGGCAGCTCGTCCGGCGTGGGAGGTGCCGGCGGGGCGGGTGGGCGGGCAGCCGGGCGGGCGGGCGGTCCCTCTCCGGCACCCGCCGAGTCAACGAGATTCACCTTGACACCCGTGACACCGGACACGCCTTCGACGGCTTTTCGCGCTTGACGCGCCAGTGCGCCCGGATCGTCGCGCGTCAGCACGAACGTGAAGCTCACACTGCCTTGCTCATCGACGGCCAGATCGCGCACCATACCGGCGGCGACGAGGTCCCGGCCGTGACGAGGATTGGTAATGCCGCCGAGCGCTTGTGCGACGCGGGATTTGAGGTCCGCCGCGCTCATGGGGACTGGCCGTTGCGCAGAAAGCGGCGAGCGGCGGTCAGCACCTTCTCTTCGACGTCCGCCATCGAGCCGGCGAGTGAGGCGCCCGCCGCGCGATGATGGCCGCCGCCGCCGAACTGATGCGCCAGCTCGGCGACGTCGACTTCCCCCATCGAGCGGAACGACACCTTGATGCGACCGTTGCCGATGTGCCGGAACAGCAGCGCGAGCCGCACACCGGCGATGGAGCGGGGGAACTCCACGATGCCGTCGAGATCGTCGGGGGTCACCTCGTGGCGGCGCAGCGCATCGGGGGGAACGCTGACCCAGGCGAGGCCGACATCCGGCTCGACCACGAGCGTCTGCAGGACTTCCGCCAGCAGCCGCACGCGCCCTTCCGGCGCGCTGGCGTACACCGAGGCGTAGACCTCTTCCGGATCGACGCCGTGCTCGAGCAACGCGGCGGCGACGCGCAGCGCGCGGGCGGTCGTGTTGGAGAAGCGAAAGCCCCCGGTGTCGGTGAGCAATCCGACATACAGCGCCTGCGCGCTCTCGGGTGTGAGCGGCCAGCCCGCGACGCTCGCGAGATCGAAGATCAGCTCCGCCGTCGCGGTCGCATCCGGAGCGATCAGACACGGACCGACCGGCAGGTTCACCGGCCCGACGTGATGGTCGATGCACACGAACGCGGGCTCCCGCCTCTTGATCACCGGCGCGAGCTCGCCGAGCCGCGTGAGGTCGCCGATGTCGAGCGACGCGACGATGTCCGCGCGCTCGATCTCGCGTACCGCATGCTGGCTCGCGTCTGCGCCTGCGGGAAGGAGGAAGGTGAACCGGTCCGGAATGCGGGTGGGATTGGCGATCTTCACAGAGACGCCCTGCGCCCGCAGCATGTGCCAGAGTCCGATTTCGCTGCCGACGCCGTCGCCGTCCGCATTGACGTGCGTCGTGAGAACGACGTGACGCGCGCCCGTCAAGGCGGCCGCAACGTCACGTGCCGCCCGAGCGCGCTCGGGTGGAATCGGTACTCCGTTCGAACTCATCTCGGACAAGATAATCGCGTCCTGAACGTTGTCTGCCGCTAGGGACCTTTGATCTAGCTCTTTTGGCTCGGATCGCAGGCTAACGCCTGCGCTCGGCAAGCGCTGTCCAGAAGGACAGAGCCTGCCGAGCACATCCAGCCGTCGGCCTCTTGTGCTTACCGCGACGGTGGCGCTTGTCGCATGCCGGCGCTGCCACCGCCACGTGATCCAGACGCAATCTCACGCTGCAACCGGCTGTGGTGCCGGCTGTACCCGAAGTAGATCACGAAGCCGATCAGCAACCACACGAACAGCCGGACCCAGGTGTCCAGGGGCAGCGTGGCCATCAAACCGAGACAGCAGATCACTCCCATGATCGGCACGAACGGAACCCACGGCGTCTTGAACGGACGGTCGAGGTCGGGCCGCTTCTTTCTTAGAATCATGACGCCGGCGCACACCAGGACGAACGCGAGCAATGTGCCGATATTCACGAGCTGCCCAAGCAATTGGAGCGGTAAGAGCCCCGTCGCGAGCCCCACCGCGACGCCGGTATAGATCGTCGACAGGTACGGCGTGCGGAACCTGGGATGCACTTTCCCCGCCCAGCCGCCGAGCAAGCCGTCGCGCGACATCGAGTAGAACACGCGGGACTGCCCGAGCAACATCACGAGGATGACCGAGCCGAGACCGAGGACAGCACCGATATCGACCGAGATCCGCACCCACTCGGGCGCACCGACGTGCTTCATCGCGTAGGCCATCGGGGCGGCATAGTCGGGCGGCGACGAAGTCTGGAGGGCGAGCAGTTCCTTGTAGTTGACCATGCCGGTCAGCAGCGCCGAGACAAGGACGTATAGCAGCGTGCAGACCAGCAGCGAGCCGAGAATGCCGATGGGCATGTCCTTCTGCGGATTGCGGGCCTCCTGCGCCGCCGTCGAAACGGCGTCGAATCCGATGTACGCGAAGAACACGAGTCCCGCGCCGCGCAGGACGCCGGACACGCCGTAGGTTCCCCACTCCCCCGCGTTCGGGGGAATCAGCGGGTGCCAGTTCGCCGTGGTGACGTGCCCGAGGCCGATGCCGACGATGAGGAAGATGATGGCGAGTTTGAGCAGCACGATGAAATTGTTGACCCGCGCCGACTCCTTGATGCCGATCACCAGGATCGTGGACATCACGGCCACGATGAACACCGCCGGCAGGTTGACCAGGGCACCGGTCAGGTTGAGACCGGTGTGCGCGCAGCCCGCCATGGCAGCCTGCACGTTGGCGGTGGTGCACCACGTGGTCGGCGCGGCCGTGAGCGTAGCCGGGAGGTGAAGGCCGAAATTGCCGAGTAGGCTCACGAAGTGACCCGACCACCCCACCCCTACGGTCGCGGCGCCGGCGGCGTACTCGAGGACGAGATCCCACCCGATGATCCAGGCAACCAGCTCGCCCATGGTCGCATACGAGTAGGTATAGGCGCTGCCCGCGACGGGTACCGCGCTCGCCATTTCGGCGTAGCAGAGGCCGGCGAAGGCGCAGGCGATGCCGACCAGGATCATCGATACCCACACCGCGGGCCCCGCATACTGCGCGGCAGCCTGACCGGTGAGCACGAAGATACCGGCGCCGATGATCGCGCCGATGCCCAGGGTTATCAGGTTAAGCGGGGTGAGCGCCCGTTTCAGCTGATGCTCGCCCGCCGCGTCGGCTTCCGCACGCAGGGTGGAGATCGATTTCGTAGCCCACAAATTCATGCGGGACTCCGTTCAGGAAGGGTGCCCCAAGTTGGCTCGGAGCGGAAATCTGTCAATAGAGGCGGAGGTTAGAGACTGTAGTTCGGCGCTTCCCGCGTAATGACAACGTCATGCGGATGCGATTCCCGCAGGCCCGCCGCGGTGATGCGGATGAACTCGGTCTCGGTGCGCAGCGCGGCCATGTCGCAGACGCCGCAGTATCCCATCCCGCTCCTCAGCCCGCCGACCATCTGGAACACCACGTCCGCCACCGGACCGCGATAGGGTACGCGCCCCTCGATCCCCTCGGGCACGAGCTTCTGCAGCGAGACCTCGCCCTCCTGGAAGTAGCGATCGGCCGATCCCTCTTCCATGGCGGAGAGGCTGCCCATACCGCGGATCACCTTGAAGCGCCGCCCCTCGAGCAGGAACGACTCGCCCGGGCTTTCTTCCGTACCCGCGAGCATCGAGCCCATCATGACACTCTCCGCTCCGGCGGCGAGCGCTTTCACGGCGTCGCCGGAATACTTGATGCCGCCATCGGCGATGACGGGAATGTCGCCCGCGCCGCGCACGGCATCCACGATCGCGGTGATCTGGGGCACGCCGATTCCCGTGACGACCCGGGTCGTGCAAATCGATCCTGGCCCGACGCCGACCTTTACCGCGTCCACCCCGCGCTCGACCAGCGCGCGCGCGCCGGCTTCGGTCGCCACGTTCCCCGCCACGATCTGCGCATCCGGGAATGCGTCCCGCAGGCAGGCCACGGTGTCGAGCACGCTCTGACTGTGCCCGTGGGCCGAGTCCACGACGACGACATCGCAGCCCGCATCGAGCAGCGCCTGCGCGCGCGCGCGGGCGTCCGGCGCCCCGCCCACCGCCGCCGCCACACGCAGCCGGCCGTGCTGATCCTTGTTCGCTTCGGGAAATTGCCGCCGCTTGAAGATGTCTTTGATGGTGATGAGGCCCTTCAATAGTCCCTGCTTATCGACGACGGGCAGTTTTTCGATGCGGTGTTTTGCGAGGAGCCGCTCCGCCTCATCGAGGGTCGTGCCGATGGGCGCGGTGACCAGCTTGTCCTTCGTCATCACGTCGCGAATCGGCCGCTCCAGCTCGCGCTCGAACTGCAGATCGCGATTCGTGATGATGCCCACCAGTTTGCCGGCGCCGTCCACGATGGGGACGCCCGAGATCTTGAAACGCATCATGAGCTGCTGGGCTTCGCCTAGCGGCCGGTCGGGACCGAGCGTGATCGGATTCATGATCATGCCGGATTCGCTGCGCTTCACGCGGTCCACTTCGGCGGCCTGGCGGTCGATCGACATGTTCTTGTGGACGACGCCGATGCCACCCTGGCGCGCCATGGCGATGGCCATCTCCGCTTCCGTCACGGTGTCCATGGCGGCGGAGACGATCGGAATGTTGAGCGGAATGGCGCGCGTGAAGCGACTGGCGACGGCAACGTTGCGGGGATGGACCGTCGAATGACGGGGCGCAAGCAGGACGTCGTCGAAGGTCAGGGCGACGTCGGGTCTGAAGGTTCCCATGGCGGAAGTTACTGGGCGGGCTTGTTTTCCTCAACCGGTTTTTCGGAGCTCCTCTTCTTAGCCTCATCAACGGCCGCTTTTCCGGCGGCGGCCAGCCCTTCCAGGAAGCGTCCGGCCTTGCCGACCGCGTCCATCGTCCCCTTGATGATCGTCACCGGGACACGACCGGCACGCAACGTGTCCTCCAGCGTCTCGGCGACCTTCTGGAATGCCGGAGCGCCCGCAGCGCGCTGCGCGTATTTCGATTCGAGGAACTCGATATAGTCGAGCATCTGATAAGCCTGCTCGTCCGGCATCACCTCGAGCTTGCGCCGAATGCGCTCGGCTAGCACGTCGTTCACGGCGTTGTTCCTCCCTCCAGCGAAATCAGGTCGACCACGGGGTTGCCGAGATATCGGCTGCGGCCGTTGCGGACGCGCACCGTAATCTGCATTTCGACGAGCGGGGTCAGGGCGCGGAACGCGGGCAGCCTGCTGTCGGGGACGACGACGTAGACGAAGCCGCGCTCGGGCAGCGGGCCCCGCGCGAGCACATAACTCGCGCCGGCGGGAATATCGGGGCGCAGCTCGTCCGCCTTCTGGATCGCGATGAACTCGAGCCGCCAGCGCAGCGCCTGGCTGACGTACCGTTGCGGCTCTGCGCGCAGCTCCGCGGCGGTGACACCGAGCATGACGCCTGCGGGCGCCACCTGCAGATCGCCGCCTTTGACCCATCCTTCATATTGCACGCGGGTCCACTCACCATTGCGACTCAACACACGCACCGGGACGTCGGCCGCAATCGTGCCGGCCTCGGGGCCGTCGGGGGCGCGGTAGAGCGTCGTCATGCGCAGGGGCTGCGCTCGGCTGCTGTCCACGCGCGCGGTGTCGCCGGCCCGTGCCGCCGGCGTGGGCGCTGCCGGGGTGGAGGCGGTGTCACCGGTTGTATCGGCGGTACGCGTCGAAACCACGTCGGCAATGGGCACCAGTGAGCTGCGTTGCACCCAGCCGTCGCGTCTCACGTGAACCCACCGGCTCCCAGAGCTGTCCGTGCCTGCGCGCTTCAAGCCGAACCCCTGGGCCAGCTCGGCAATCAGCGGGCCCGCCGGGGCGGCGCGGAGATTCTCGTTGGGGGCGTGTGTGACGAGCAGATCGAAGTCGGGACGGTCGCTGGGCCCGACGGAAGTCGCAAAGATCCAGCCGTCGAGCGTCACCTGCATCCAGTCGTTGCGCGTGGTGCCCGCGGAGACGACAGAGCCGCGCGCCAGCCGCGCGATCCGCCTGCCCGCGACATCCTGATAGAACCAGCAGTTATCGGTGTTGACGCGATAACGCATGGCACCCTGCGCGGCCGCACGCTGCGGAGCCGCAAGGCTCAACGCCGCTAGTAGCGCGGGAATGATCTGGCTAACTTGCATCCCCTTCAATATGACAATGCGCGGCGGCACACGCACCCCAGTCGTACTTATTGTGCTCGACGGCTGGGGCTTCCGGCCCGGCCGCGAGGGCAACGCGATCGAGCTGGGCAGGACGCCGACGTGGCATCAGCTGTGGGATCGCGCGCCCCGCACCCTGCTCGAGGCGTCGGGACTCGCGGTGGGCCTGCCCGCAGAGCAAATCGGCAACAGCGAAGTCGGCCATCTGAACCTGGGAGCGGGACGGGTTGTCCCCCAAGACCTTGTTCGCATCTCACAGGCTATCGCTTCTGGGGAGTTCTTTCGCATCCCCGCGCTACTGCAGCTGATCGAGGATACACGTCGGCACGGCGGCACGCTGCACGTGATGGGGTTGATCGGGACGGGCGGCGTCCACGCGCTCGACAAGCATCTGCTCGCCGCGGTCGAGCTGGGTCGCCGCGCGGGACTGCAAGTGGCGATTCACGCCTGGCTCGATGGGCGCGACACGCCACCGAAGTCGGGTCTGGGCTTCATGCAGGCTCTGACGGCGGCGGTCAACGGAAACGGCGGCGGTCGGCCACTCATCTCGACCGTGATCGGTCGCTACTACGCGATGGATCGCGACAAGCGCTGGGAGCGGACCAAGCTCGCGTACGATGCCATGGTGAAAGGAATCGGCGTCCCGGTTCCCGATCCCCTGACGGCGATCAAGCAAGCCTACGGTGCGGGCGAGACCGACGAGTTCGTCAAGCCGCGCGTCATCAGCGGCGCGCCGCTCCTCAGAGACGGCGACGGGATCTTCTGCTTCAACTATCGCGCCGATCGCATGCGCCAGATCGTGCGCGCGCTCGCCGCTCCGGAGTTCGACGGGTTCGATGTGCGCGGCCGCCCCAGAGTCACACTCGTCTCGATGACGCGCTACGACGAGACGCTGCCCTTCCCCGCCGCATTCGAGCCGATGGTGTTGTCGCGCATCGTGGCCGAGGTGCTCGCGGAGAACGGCAGGACGATGTTCCGCACCGCAGAGACGGAGAAATACGCGCACGTCACCTACTTCTTTAATGGCGGCTACGAGCCGCCCTACAAGGGTGAAGAGCGGCTGCTCGTGCCGTCACAGAAGGTGGCCACGTACGACCTCATGCCGGAGATGAGCGCGCCCGGCGTCACCGATGTCCTGTGTAACGCGATCGCCGGCAAGCAGCACGACTTCATTCTGTGCAACTATGCCAATGGAGACATGGTAGGGCACTCCGGGGTATTGGCAGCCGCGGTGAAGGCGGTCGAAACGGTCGACGAGTGTCTCATCCGCGTCCTGAAGACGGCTGAGACCGCCGGCGCGACGGTGATCATCACCGCGGACCACGGCAACTGCGAGCTGATGATCGATCCGGCGACGGGTGGGCCGCACACCGCGCACACGACCAACCCGGTGCCCCTCGTGATCATCGGCGAAGGGGCTGGCCGGGGTCACTTACGTAGGGGCGGCTCCCTGCGCGACGTGGGACCGACGATCTTACAGCTCATGCGAATTGAGCCGCCATCGGAAATGACGGGGAAGGACCTTCGAGAGGAGCTATGACGGTACGACGGTACGTTGTCGGCGGGCTGCTCGGGCTGAGCGTCGTAGCGTCGTATGACGTGGCGTCGGCTCAAGTGGGCCACAACCCCGCCAGCTCTCCCTATCGCGACGTTTTGTTGCGCTCGGGTCCCGCGTTCTTCGGCGGCCATCTTTCGGGAAGTCGCGGCAGCGCCGACGCCGGATTCAGTAACGGCGACGTGGTCGGCGTGCGCTACGAGCTGGCCGCGGGGAAAACGCTGCTCGCCCAGTTCAACGGGACGTACGTCAAAGGCGACCGCTTCATTCTCAACCCGGCTGCCGATTCCTCCTCACCGCAACGCAAGACCGGTCCCTATGCGGCGGACATCTTCATCATCGATCTGATGCTTCAGCTGAGGCTCACCGGCGCAAAATCGTGGCGCGGATTCGCGCCGTACGCCGGCGCCGGGATCGGGGTCGGATTCGAGACGACGGCACCGCCCGACACTACCCAGAGCGGCTACAAATTCGGCACCAAGTTCACGGTGTCCGGCGCCACGGGCATTCGGTGGTATCCCTTGCGTCGAGTGTCGCTCACCGGCGATGCCCGGTTCGTGCTCTGGAAGGAGAGCTATCCCACCTCGTTCCACCAGACGGCGTCGGACGGCTCTCGCGTCCTTCCCCTCCTTCACGACCTGAGCGAATGGACATTTCATCCCGTGCTCAGCGTCGGACTGGGATGGATTTTCTAGCGGAAGGGTTCCGGCGAGCGTGGGACCTGCTCGTCGGGGGTGATGCCGAGGTCTATGGGATCGCGCTCCTCACGCTGAGAGTTGCCGTCGTCGCGACAACCATCTCCTGCGTTCTCGGCCTGCCGCTCGGATACTTCCTCGCCACACGCCGCTTCTGGGGACGGCGCGCCGCTCTCACCGTGGTGAATACGGCGCTCGCCTTTCCCACCGTCGTCGTCGGACTGCTGCTCTACGGCCTGCTCTCGCGGCGTGGCCTGTTGGGCGACCTCGGCTGGCTCTACACCTGGCAGGCGATCGTCGTCGGCGATGTGTTGCTCGCGCTGCCGATCGCAGCGGCACTGTCGGCGGCGGCGATCCAAGGCGTCGACCCGCGGATCCGCCGCACCGCGGAAACCCTCGGCGCCGGGTCGTGGCTGACCGCGTGGACGGTCACGCGCGAAGCGCGGTTCGCCCTCGCCGCGGTGATCACGGCGGCGTTCGGCCAGGTCGTCGCCGAGATCGGCACCGCGATGATCGTCGGCGGCAACATCCGCGGCTCGACCCGCACACTGACGACCGCGGTCGCACTCTACACCTCGCAGGGAGACTTCGGCCTGGCGCTCGCGCTGGGCCTGATTTTGCTGGTGCTGGCGCTCCTCGTGAACATCGCATTGCAGGTCTTGCAAGGTCGCGGCAGTGATTGAGCTGCGGGGCGTGCGGCACCGCTACCAGGCACGAGTCGTTCTCGATCTCGAACAATTCAGCGTGCCGCGTGGCGCGTTGATCTCGGTCGTCGGCCACAACGGCGCCGGGAAGAGCACGCTGCTGCGCTTGCTCGCGCTGCTCGAGCCTCCCACCGAGGGCCAGGTCCTGCTGGAGGGGAAGGTCGTGCCGAAGCGGCCAGCGGCGGGGCTGCGCCGCCGCGTGACACTCGTCGAGCAGCGGCCGATTCTGTTTCGCGGTACGGTCCATGACAACCTGTGCTTCGGTCTGGAGGCGCGCGGCATGGGCAGCGCCGCCAAAGGAATCGTGGCTGACGTCGCCGAACAGCTCGGTCTCACCACGCTGCTGGGCCGCCGCCGTCATGAACTGTCGGACGGCGAGGTCCAACGCGTGGCGGTGGCGCGCGCGCTCGCCGTGCGACCCGATGTGCTCCTGCTGGACGAGCCTGCCAGCTCCGCCGATCGCGCGGCCGCGGGGGCGTTGTACCGCGCGCTCGTCCGCGAGCGCGCCGAGCGCCCGATCGCGGTGTGCGTGGCCTCGCACCAGCTCGAAGACGCCTACCGCTGGGCCGATGATATCCGCGCGCTCGCGGAAGGCCGGCTGTCCCCCGTGACACCCGAGAACCTCTTCCGTGTCGAGCTGGCACCCGGCGAGGGCGTCAAGCAGGCGCGCGTCGGTGACATCGACATCGCCGTGATGACCGATCGCTCCGGTCCCGTGGTGGTCGCCGTTCCGCCGACCGACATCTTCGTCAGCCGCGAGCCGCTCGCGTCGTCGGCGCGCAACGTCTTCAAAGGACGCGTGACCGCAATGGCGATCGAGCGGCGCGGTGCCGGTGTTCACGTGCGGGCCGATGTCGGTGGAGTCGAGCTGGTCGCCGCGATCACCGCCGAGGCGGCGCGCGATCTCGCGCTCACCCCCGGCAGTCCGGTCGTGTTCTCTTTCAAGGCCACGGCGGTCCAGGTATTCTAGGACATGCCAACGGCCTATCTCACGCGGGTTGTGGAGTTTACGGCGACTCACCGCTTTCCCGACACTCCCGACTTCGCGGGCGCGACGGCAGACCACAGCCATCTTTATAGGTGCGCAGTCACGGTCAAGGGCCCATTCGATCCCGCGCGCGGCGGCGTGATGAGCCTCAAGACGCTCGACGCGCTGCTCAAGCGCGAGGTCGTGGCTCGGTTCGCTGGCCGCCACATGAACGAGGACATCGCGACGTTTGCCGCCGGCGCGTGGCTCGCGACTGGTGAAGGACTCGCCGTCTACCTGTGGGAGCGCATCAGCGAGGCCGGTCTGCCGCGCGGCGTGACGCTTCATCGGGTGCGCGTGCAGGAGGGAGAGACACTCTATTCCGAATACTGCGGCGAACCGTAGAGGCCGGATGCAGGCCGACTCGGCCATGGTCGAAGAATGGCCGGTCTGGCTCGAGGTGAACGGCGAACCGGCGGTGACGTGGATGTGCACGCCCGATCAGCTGGAGGAGCTGGCCGTCGGGTGGCTGCACGGCGAAGGATACATCGCGTCCCTCGACGATCTGATCCAGCTGCGTCCCTGCGCGCCGGATCTCGGCTTCTGGGCGGACGTGAAGCCGGAGCGCGTTGCTCAGGTGAAGGGGGAAAACCGTAAGCGCGTGCTTGCGTCGGGCTGCGGCGCCGTCGCAACGATGCTCGGTGACCCCAACGCGATGACGCACACGCCGGCACGAGGCGAGCCGCCCCCAGCCGACACGTTTCGCACGCTGTTCAAACAACTGTTCTCGAGCGGCGTGCGCTACAATGAAACGGGCGGCATTCATGCCGCGGCGCTCACGGACGGCGCGGTCCTGCTGTTTCATTCCGAAGACATCGGGCGCCACAATGCCGTGGATAAGGTGGTTGGTGCCGCGGTGATCGCGCGGACGCCGATCGTCGGGCGTGGCTTGCTCGTAACGGGCCGCATCTCCGCGGAGCTCGCGTTCAAGGCGGCGCGAGCCGGGCTCGCATGGGTGGCGACGCCGAGCGTTCCGTCAACGCTGGCGGGGACAATCGCGCAGCGCTCGGGAATGGTGCTCGTCGGGCGAGCGGTGAGCGGTGCGCCGCATGTGCACCGGCCAGAGGGATAGGTGATCGCTCAGGACGAGCTGCGCTCGCTGCTCAAGCGGGCCCGTACCATCGCGGTCGTGGGCTTGTCTCCCAAACCAATCCGACCCAGCCACTCCGTGGCCGATTATCTGCAGCGCTCGGGATACACGATCGTGCCGATCAATCCGGGACATGACACCATCCTTGGAGAGAGGAGCTATCCCAACCTCGCCGCCGCGGCCAAGGATCACACGATCGACATCGTGAACATTTTTCGACGCAGCGAGCATGCGGGCGCCGTGGTCGACGAAGCGCTCGCGCTCCGTCCCCGCCCCCAGCTGATCTGGCTGCAGCAAGGCGTGATCGATGCCGGGGCGGAAGCTCGCGCGGCAGCAGCCGGCGTTCCCTTCGTGATGGATCTGTGCCT
>WNGO01000518.1_pt1 | contig 23672 bp, 24 predicted proteins | sample 5400511 | NCBI WGS metagenome assembly WNGO01 (sample SAMN13153380, study PRJNA577476) | soil metagenome | isolation source: 20 cm soil or saprolite under Garry oak tree replicate 2 | place: USA:California | collected 2016-06-15 | reverse complement strand
TGCACGACGTTGCGCAGCAGCGAGACCAACTTTCGCACCGATTACCTGTTCGCTAACGGCGGCACCGCGGAGCACGTGCGGACCTGGGAGTCCATCTTCACGGCCGATGTCGCGGGCTCGATCATGCGGGATGCACTCCTGCCGAGTGGCACGTGGTCAGTAAATGGCACGTCGTCGTGGACGCGGGGGCAGCGCTCCTACTCGCTTACCGTCACGACCAACCCGCCGCTCCACTACAATGCGAGCTGCACTGAAGTGCCGCGCTTCGATGCGGGCAAGATCACGGCCGTCGTGGTGCGGAATAGCCAGACCGTTACCGTGACGATCGAGTTCACGGCGTGCGGCGAGTACACCGTCACGCGTTCCTAAGCCTGGACGTTGTGACTATACAAAGGCCGCGGATTGCTCCGCGGCCTTTTTGCGTGACGGAATCATCACGCAGAACACTCGCAATGTGATTCGAGTATATGCTCGGCTCGCCTTGATAGTCAAGCCAGTGTGCGGATGGTGGGATTCGAACCCACACGGGCTTGCGCCCCGAACATTGCGAGTGTTCTGCGTCTGCCGTTCCGCCACACCCGCACCCTTCATGACACTTGGCGATTCCGGCATGTTGACGCAGGCTCGCAACGCGCGGCGTCCCTGGCATCGCACGATTAACTGGGACATGGAGACGTGCGTAATCGGATTATTGCGGGATGTGTGCGAAGAAACGCGGGCGCTCTTTAAGGGCGGACTGCCCTGCGTTCCAGCGCCCGAATGACGACCGCAAATACGGCATACGCAATCATAGCCGTCGCGGCGGCCGCCTTATCGCTGGCCGGTGGTGGACCGAAGAACACGTACGCCTGGATGCCAAGCATGACGACGCCGAACACGAGCATTGCCGTGCGCCGCGCCGTTCCCAATCGGACGGAGAGCCACATCCCGCCGAAGAGCAGAACTGCCTCCAGGCCGAACGCGACGGCCGGCAGGTTCCACAAGCCCAGCCCCACCTTCGCCGTGTTGTCGTAGAGCGGGAGATCAGGCCGGTGCACGAGAAAGTCGAGCACCCAATGCGAAAAGACCGCGAGGCCCACGATGGCTGCGGCGCGCAGGGGAGCCGACCGGACCGCGAATCGATACGCCAGAAACGCCACGACCGACCAGCCGATGGCGGCGACGAGGCCGTGCGTGTACGGCATGTAATACAGATCGAGGGGATTCGAGGCCGTAAAACCGGGGACGATGCGGACCTTCTCGATGCCGAGGAGCACGAAGGGCGCCCAGAGGACGTCGAGCAGCTGCACGGCGATGAACAAGACCCAGAGCGGAATCGTCGGCTCGGCTTTTTTGGCCGCGAAGCTGACGCCGTAGTGGCCGACGAACATGGGAAGGGAGTTATCGTCCTTGACTCACTTTAACAACTGGCGCGTGCCCAACCTATTGCAGGAATCCGTGCGCTGAAAGCCTGCCCTGAGCGCAGCGAAGGGCGCCGGCTCGGCGAAGGCACGAGCCCTGAAGGGCTCCCTTACCGCGAGACGAACTCGATTTCATGAGCGCCAGCGCTCACATCCCCCGGGCGAGTGAACAGGTGTACGCCGACAACGTCTAGTTACCGGGCGACGACGTCCAGGTGTTGCCGGACAGCGTCCAGTTACCCTCCGACAGCATTCAGATACCGATCGACAACCTCCAGTTACCCGCGACAGCCGCGCGTTACCGGCCGACAACGTCCAGGATGCCCGCCGACAACGTCGAGATTCAAGCCAACAACGTCCAGTTACCCACCGACGAGGCCTAGTTTACCGCCGACAATGCTCAGCTAGCGGCTGACAGCGCGGCCATTCACGCAAGCAGCGCGCACATTCGGCTCGCGCGTCCGCTCCATACAAACGCACGTTGATCGATTGCTGCGGCGCGGCGAGCTCTTCAGCTCGCGCAGCGCTTCTGACCAGTCGACAACGGCTCCAATACGGCGGCCATCGCACTGTGTACAAGCCACAATCAGTTGTGTACCGCCGCGCAGGCGCATTATCCATCGGGGAGCGGGGCTAAATCCGCGAATCGTGTGAATTGGCAACGCGCACTTCCGTGCGCTGAAAGCCTGCCCTGAGCGCAGCGAAGGGCGCCGGCTCGGCGAAGGGCTCAGGGTCTTGCGGAGTTCTTGTCCGTTCGGTACACGGCGGGGATTGGAATGCCGTCGATCAGGGCGGGCTCATATTTGTCTTGCCAGATGTGCTGGGAGATCTGCTGGTCGATCGCGTCGTATCCGGAGGACCTGATCAGTTTGACATTGCTGACGTCGCCCCGCTCTGTCACCTGGATTTCGAAGACCGTATAAAGCCGTGGTGGGGGGGGCGGCAGACCGTACGCACCTGATGTGACGGTGGTGCGCTCGACCCCTATCGTCATGCGGACGGGTTGACTGGACGCGGCCGTCAGCTCCGGGGGGCAGTACGTCGCCCGCGCCACGGCGATCGCCGGGGTCGGCCCACCCGTGACATCGAGCCGCACCGCCCACAACTGGGCCGGTTTTTGCGGCCAGACCGAGCGCGCAATGACGGCGGCCGCGAGATGGTCGGTGCTATCGATGGCATGGATGAGCGGGATCGAGTCTCCGGCGAGGACCAGCATCGTGAACTGCATCGAATCGCGGAGCACACGCGCGGCCTGGAGCTCCATGATCGCTGCGCTCGAGTCGACGAGGGCGCTGGCGGGTGGGAGCTGTTTCGGCTGACGCGTGGGGCCGCAGCTGGGGCGCTGGCCCACTCCTGGAACAGTGATGGTCGTGGTGAACGCGATCGTGACGGCGAGGGTGCGCACAGGTTGGAAGTCATACACTCGCGAGACTTGGCGGTGCCCCACTCTGGAGAGACTTAGTTGAGCCATCTTGCCACACCTACATGATGCGAGCACGTCCCACGCCGAGACTGGCTGAAGCTGTAGGTGCCGTCCCTGCACCGCGCGGTCGCGCCGGCCGGCGGCTGATTGTCAGCCGTGCGGGTCGGCGAGCGCACGCGGTTGCCTTTCGAGTTTGTATAGCCGGATCCCTCTTTGAACGAGCCGTTAGGCTTGGCGGAGAGGGAGAGTCTCGGGAGGTAGCCATTGCGCCCCTTGACCGCCGTTTGACACCAGCCGTTTTCGCAGGCAACGACATGGACGGGCGTCTCGGCCGCGAGCCGACCGACCGAACGAGCTCTGGGGTCCGGTTTGGCGCGCAGGGTGACCGCCGCCGTGGTGTAGGCGGTATCCGGCAGATTGGCTTGAGCGGCGAGTGCCGAGGTGGCGAAGCACAGGACGAGGACTGCCGAGCTGAGTCTGCGCATGCCATGACCCTCCTCTTCGGGAAAGGGCGGATGGCTGCGTTGAGACTACCGCTCTTTTGGTGGGCTGGCGAGTTGACTACAGGTTGCGCTCGGATTGATCCGTGCGCTGAAAGCCTGCCCTGAGCGCAGCGAAGGGCGCCGGCTCGGCGAAGACGCGAGCCCTGAAGGCTCAGCCTACCGCCGCAAAGACTAGGAATCCAGCGATCCCGACTATGAACGACAGGGCCATGACCCAAAACGACCAGTTGAGGATGCTCTCGAGAGTGGTTCCCGAGAGTGCGACATGTTGGCCCCATGCATCCTTGACCCATTTCGCCATCGTGTACCGATAGATCAGTCCAAACAACACAGAGAGGCTGAAGCTGCCGACAGCTACGTACGCGGACGGGCGCAAGAACTCGAGGAGAGATTTCCCTTCAGGCACTGCTAGGAACGTCCTCAGGAACACAGCGGGGAGAACCAACGCTGCGGTGGAAAGTCCAATGACTAGATCGACGAGCGCGCAAAGTCGATCACCCACCTCAACCTTCCACTGATCTCTTGGGGGCGACATTTGTCTTCCTATTTACGCGGAACGACGTTGGTACCGGAGTCCTTTGGCGATATATGGTAGCCGTGAGGTCCGAGGTAGCTTGAGCCCGTCCGAGAAAAAGAAGACCTCACGAGCGGCATAGGATTTCATGGCGCTGTACTGCAGCGAGTAACGAAACCGACGACGTTTGCGGTACAAGGCTATGATGTCAGGGTGACCGTCGTAGGATACTAGCCACGGGTGTCGCAACTTGTGCTGAATGACGCGTGCAAGGTGCACATGATCTTCCTTACGGTAGGTGTTCAAATAAAGACGATCGGCCCCAACATAGTATGGCGGATCGCAGTACACGATCGTGTGGGGCGGAAGTGCGTTGACTTTCCCAGTCATGAACTCTTCGGCGTCGTGGTTACTGATCGTGATTCTTTCTCGATGCTCAGCGAAGGCCGCAATTCTGTCTATCAGACCTCTTCTCGAGAACCGGGCGTCCATTTTCCAAGATCCCGATTGATCCAAGCCACCGATCACCCCGGCCTTCAAGACACCGGAGCGATTGCATCGGTTTAAGTAGAAAGTACTGAATCCCACTTGCACGACATCATGGCGATCCGGGTGCCTGATCACCTCGCGGTGCCTCTTCCACGCTTCAACCGTGAGACGCGCCCTCGAAACCATGCTACAAAAACGATCCGTCTGGGTAAGCATCGCTTGCCAGAAGGAGTAGATGAGGGGCGAGGAGTCGTTCAGATAGACATGACGCACCTTCTCCTCAAAGAGGAGCTCCATGGCGATTCCAGCCCCGCCCGCGTATGGCTCGACATAATTTGACCCAACTGCATCATTGCATTCCAAGACTTCGACAAGAAATCGTGCCAGTCGCTGTTTACCGCCAGGGTATCTCAACGGGGTCCTGTAATGCGGCATAGCTCCTCTTGGCAAATCGTGGTCACGACCAACGCGAAACCAAGCTACAAACTGGTCAACGGTTCATCTCTTCTAGAAGTGGGAAGACATTCCCGAATCGAATCGCGACGTCACCAGGTGATACCGAGAACTTCGGATTATGCACTAGTTGGTTCATGGAGGTGACGGAGAGAAGGCCTTCCGGATTGGCAAGCTCGGTCAAGGCACCATGAAGACTCCTCTGCATGCTCTTATCAGTGCCGTTCTTCGTCAGATGCGCGGTAACGTCCCGGAGAACGTCCACAAGTTGCCGATCCGTACCATCTGCCTTGATGGACTTGAGCCCGTCGGCTGCGTGATCCACGCAGTAGGCTTTAGCGGAAATCTCAAACATGCTACGTAAGACAAAAGTGAATGCGAGAGGCGTCTTGCTCAGATCGAGCTTCGTAGCCTCCTTTCGAAGCTCTTCGAGTTTTTCGCGATTAGAACCTCTTGGCGTGAACCTTCTCATCGTCCGTCTGGCGGACTTCGGATCACTCGTCCCAGCTGCAGCCGGTTTGGTTGCTGGCGCAGTGGCTGGGGCCAGTGCCCCAGTGCCCCCGGCACCATTGACCGCAGACGGCGCCACTGAACCGCCCCCACCCGTTGCTGACGCTGAGAGTGCGGTAACGCCGTAAACTGCTGCCCAGTCGATATTCTTACTCCGAAGACCCTCGAAGCGCAGGTTCTTCTGACCAATGTCCCGCAGAATTGCCTCGATCTTGTCTCGATCGTTGAGCGTTGGATACGCGCCGCTTAGAGCAGCAGATGTTGCGAAGCCCAAACGAGCTGCGAGTTTTCCCAGCGCCTCGTCAAGAACGGTGAGTGGGTAATCTCCCGCCCAGAGCGATTTTTCAGCGTCGGTGATATTCTTACCGTTCTTCAGGTACTTTTCCAAAAGATCAAGACCGGGTTCGTTCGCTCCTTTGGCGTCGCGATTATGACGGGCTCTCGCAACCGTGTTCCACTGCTCCCTCGCCGCTACTTCCCCTTTCCCATGCGCCAAAGTAACGATGCGATCAACAATCGATGCGTCGCCGAGTTGATAGATCTTGCAGGGGACGGATTGCGTATCCTGTTTGCGTGCTGGAGCGAATTGAGCGAGTAGGACCTGAACAGCCGCTGGAATCTCCGAATCGTCAAGCCGCACGAGAGCGAGGATCAGTTTCAAAGCTGCTATTCGTCGATTGCCTTCTTTGACGGTGTTTTCACCATTTGCCCCGAGTAACACAATGATGTTTTCAGTTGGTAGATACCCATCTCTCAGTAGGCTTTCGGCCAGACCCCAAAATCGATCAGGACTTGTTGCGATCATTGCCCTAATTGCGGCTAGCTCATCTGGTTGCGGCACCGTGCGGAAGTTCTTCAGATCAAGACCGAGATCACCAACAGCGAGCGTCTCCATCTCAGGCATGTTCCGATCCTCGCATTGCGCTGTGTCCCTGCTGTTACTCGTGGAAGGCCATCATGAATTGGCCCTCGGTCGTGCGTTAGGGTGTTTTTGCTGCATGGGGGGGCGAGTTTGCTGCATTCCAGCCAGCATCTCACGGGTCATGGGAGTTCTCCGGTTTCAGCGCCGTGCGCTCCGCATGCCTTTCCCCTTGTTACAGTCAGTACATGCAGTCAGTGGGTTGTCGAGTGTAGTGGAGCCACCCTCGGCCTCAGAAATCTTGTGATCGACCTCAAGCTCTACTTCCGGTCCTCGCCTACCGCAGTACGCGCACGTATATGCGTCTCGAGTGAGGACGGTGAACCGTAGAGCTGGTGCAATTCAACTTGCTTCAGACGGCATTCGGGCGAGCTGCATGGGTGGACGCCGCCGCTAAGCTGCGAGTTGGCGACGAAACTGAATGGCGATTGAGTAGGCGACCAACTCTCGCTAACGATCTCCTCAACATCGGTGACGTCCTTGATGACCGTCCGGGGAGCCCAGCGGCCCATCCGCGCGACGACATTCTTCGGCGTAAGACCACGACGAGTCAGATACTCGAACAGACCGTCCACGAATGGAATGTAATGCTGTGGTTACGTCTGCCGCCCAAACGGAGAGGCGCACCGTCACTGTGGCGGTGATCCCGGACGAGCGCGCAGTTTACCAAACGGGGAGTCTTTATCCGGCTGGCGATGACGTGACCGTGCCTCAACGTTTGTTCACGCCACCCCTACCGTCGCGGACTCGCGTGAGGCATGCTAGCCCGTGTTCACCATCGCGTACAGCTACGAGGACATGAACGGCAAGGCGCTGAAGCTGTACTTGCGCTTCGGACGTGACGACAAAGTCTGTCACGTCCAACGACGCGAGAGTGCCACACACTTTTTCACGCGGGGCGACGCTTCAGCAGCGCTCATGAAGGCGGCGCTGCTCGGGCTCAAGGGGAATTACCGCGTGGAGTCCGGGGATGGGAAGAAACAGCAATCAGAGTAGCACCTCTTCAAGTTTCCCTTCGACCGGTGTTGAAAGTGGTATGCAGATGTATTTCGCCGCATCGGACCGTACACCTTCGCAGATGAACGCTATCCGATACTCGCGTTCTGGTGAGTATGGCTCAGGCTGCTTCTGAATCCAGTTCAACCGGATCCGATCAGCGCGCGTTGGCGTGAATCGAACGGCTTGGTCCTTGGAATAGTCAATCGGCCCACGATCCCCGAAATGAAGCGTTCGCCCCGCCGCAGCATGCTGGATGAGATGACGATACAAGGACACCGCGAGGCCGTCAGCATCGGCGAGTCTCACGAGAAACCTGCCGAAGCGAAGGGCCATTGCCTGAAGGTCCACGCTCGGATGACAGCATGACAGGATGTAGGTGGGTTGGTGCATCTGCGTGCTGTAGGTGACGGGCCTGTCATTTTCGCCGGGGACGATCAGCCGTCCTTCCGCTTCCGATGGATCGCCCCGCGCACCCTCCATCCTGCGATAGCCCTCCAGTTCCCCGAGGCGGACACAACCGTCGAGGAAGGCCAGCGCATGTTCACGCTCATGGAAGAAGCGAAGCAACCTGGACGGGAGCTCGCCGGTGAAGTTGTCCAGCGATGAATCTACCAGAGCGAGCCGCCGCATCCGGCACAGCGAGCCCCGCTGTATTTCGAAGAGTTCTCGAGGAACAAGTGGAGGCCGGTGGACCGCGACGTGTTGACCGCGACCAGGGCGTCCGGCTGGGGCCGTCGTTCGACCCCCCGGACCAACTTCCGCCCGAGCGCACTCCCGGTGCTTGGCACGAAGCCGATATTCATGCGGGCACCTGCCAGTTCTACGAAGCCGTAGATGATGGTCGCTTCGATCCGCTGCACGTAGAGCCCCGTGTCTGTGCTGTCGAATACAGTGCGCACGGGATCGCCGCTTGAGCCAGAGGTGCTCGTATGCTTGTTGAATTTGACGACCTGACCCGTGGTCCCAAGTGGGTTGCGGAAATCGATCCCGCTTTTGAGGCCGCGTGCCGAGGCGCAAGTGGAACAGTAGTAGGTCGACATAGGTTCGCATGAAATCTAACTGAGGAGCGATGCTAGCTTCCAGGGAACAGCTAGCTAGGTAGTGTGATCGTGTCGAAGAAACCGCCGCCCCCGCGCCTCTACAAGTATCAACCGTTCAATGACCAGACGCTCACGAATCTGAAGCGGGCGTCGATTTGGTTTTCCGCCCCGATCAAGGTCAACGATCCGTATGACTGCGCCTCATGGGTGGTCGAACCGGACAAAATCAGCGAGGCGCAGTTCGAACAATGGCTGGAATACGCTCGTGAGCGCGACCCCGCCCTGACCGCTAGAGTGTGCCCGGATGGTGTGGTCACACCCGGGTTTCGAGAGGACGTGACCGCCAGTGTCCGCAAGGTCTACGATGAGCAGCGGACTATTCAGCGCGAGCAGCGCGGTATCGCGTGCCTTACTGCGACGCTCACCGATATCATGATGTGGTCACACTATGCGGATGGTCACCGTGGGTTTTGCCTTGAGTTCGATACCTCCTTCTTACCATTCAGCAAGGCGTTGGAGGTTACCTACAGCCCGACGTTACCGTCTATCAATCCACTCGACGTCTTGCTCAACCCGCCCGGCGATGATGAAAACAATCGCATCCTCCGGATGTTCGTGCTCACCAAGGCAAGCTGCTGGAGCCATGAGCAAGAGTGGCGTCTGATGCATGCGGAGCCCAGCAAGCTGTTCGGCTACGGCGACGGTGGCCCGATAACAGGCATCTACTTCGGCGCCGAGATGTCCCGCGCCCACAGGGACACCATCGCCGAGGTGACTCGTGGTGCGTCGACTCCAATCCAACTCCATGAAATGGTGCGGGACACCAGGAGCTTTACCTTGCACCCACGGGCCGTGACGCGGTGACTCGTCCATCGGTAATCATCATCCAGACGCCACGGCTCGCATTGCGCCCCGCGAACCAATCGGACGAGGCGTTCTTCGACGAGCTCAAGCGTCGGCCCGAGGTTGCTGAGTTCATAGGTTCGATAGGTGTCCCCGACACTCATGCCGACTGGGTTTTCACAATCCTTGAGAACAACGAGCGGGTGGGAGTGGTCGGCATTGTGAAATCGGGAGCGCTCGACGGCACCGACGTTGAGCTTATCTGCGCACTCTCAGAACGTGCCGAGGACGGAGGGCGTGCGAAGGAGGCGTGTGAAGCGGTGATAGCATGGGCTGCGAGCACGGGTCGTTGGACTCGCCTCCTGGCGTGCGTGGACGATCCGAACAAGCGCAGTCAAAAGTTGACCACGAAACTCGGCTTCACGTGGCTGAGGCGTCGCTCTCATCGTAATCAGGACGTGTTCGTGTTGCCTCTCAGCAGGTAGGGCGCTCCGTACCGGGTCCACGGGTTAACTCTCGTAACCTGAGTCTTCCGGGAGGTCTCGCTGCTCCGCGGCTTCCCTGGCAAGCCGGTCGCACCGCTCGTTCTCCATGTTCCCGGCGTGGCCGCGCACCTTAAAGAATCGAACCTCGTGCGGCTCGCGCGCAGCCATCAGCTGCTCCCACAGATCCCGGTTGAGGACCGGCTTCTTGTCGCTGTTCCGCCACCCGTTCCTAATCCACCGCTCTGGTATGCGTCCGCGCATCTGGTTGACCAAATACGCGGAGTCGGACCAAAGCGAAACGTCGCAGCCGGGCTTCAGGGCCCGCAGGCCGACGATGGCCGCCATGAGTTCCATGCGGTTGTTGGTCGTGCGCCGATAGCCGCCGGATAGCTCCTTCCGGTGCTCACCATGGATCAGCACGACCCCGTAGCCGCCAGGTCCGGGGTTTCGGATGCAGCCACCGTCGGTGTAGATGGTGACCTTCTTCCGTTCCGCCTTCATGTCGGCAAGATAGGAGTGTGACCCGGGCAACAAGGAGTCCGGGGGACCCCTCCCCTCCCCCTCCTCTCCCCCTCCCCCGACTGCCGGCGTCCGACAAACCGGGGGGCTCGCGTCGCTGGCACGGTCGCGGAGATGGAGGATGGAGCCCCGGACACCAGCGAGGCCGGGTCCGTGCTACGCTTGACAGCGTCAGAGCGTCCGGCAAGTGTTCGGGTATAGTTGACTGCTCAGAGCAAACCCGTCGAAAGACGGTGACGCAGAGCTACGGGACTACGGCGATATTCGTCGCCACGTCCGCCGGGCCGCCAGCGTATCCGACACTACACTGGGCGGCCCGTTATGCATTTCGTACAGCGATCCAGACCGGAGGGAAAGCGCATGCCATTCACATTTAAGTTGTCGCAGCGCCTCGCTCGGATGTGGCGGGCGCCTTTCATCATTGCCCTCCCTCCGCTCGTCCCCGACACTCTCGACCCGCATAATCTCACGTTGTACGCGCTGGCAATCGCGTTACTCAAAGTCAGGATCGTACTGCTGATGTTCCCGAACCGCCGCCGATGGTGCATTCCCGTGGGAAATCCACAGCGATGGATCGACCGATGCCTCAGTCGGGAATTCCATCTGCCGCCGATCTGTGGCCGCTATCCGGTGGTATGCGTCGGCATCCGCGGGGTGCAGAAGGTATGTCGCCGCCGTTACTAGGTCACCCCGCAGCCGGGCCCGAAAGCAGAAGATTACACGTGCGGTTCAACAGCCAGCGACAGCCGGTGATCGCGGCGTGAAAGACAAGGGGCGCGATCACCCGACCGCGCCCGCGTCAAAAGGAGGTGCCAAAGACGGATCAGAGCCCCGCGAAATGCGCGCCTACCCCACCCCCACCCCCTTCGCATACAGCGGAAACTCCTCCGCCATCTCCCGCACCTGCCCCTTCACGCGCACTACCGTCGCCTCATCCCGCTTCACCAACACCTCATCGATCAACTCCGCCACCCGCTCCATCTCCTGCACGCCAAACCCGCGCGTCGTCAGCGCCGGTGTGCCCAGCCGGATGCCACTCGTCACGAACGGTGACTGCGGATCGCCCGGTATCGTGTTCTTGTTCACCGTGATCGCCGCGCGATCGAGCAGCTGCTCGGCATCCTTCCCGGTGATGTTCTTCGCGCGCAGATCGACCAGCATCAGATGGCTGTCCGTCCCACCCGACACGATCGCATAGCCGAGCGTGATCAGCCGATTGGCGAGCGCCTGCGCGTTCACCACGACGTCCTTCGCGTACTGCTTGAAGTCCGGCTGCGACGCTTCAAGTAGTGCTACAGCCTTCGCCGCGATCACATGCTCGAGCGGCCCACCCTGCGTTCCCGGAAAGACTTGCTTATCGACCGCCTTCGCGAGCTCGGTGTTGCACAGGATCATTCCGCCACGTGGGCCGCGCAGCGTCTTATGCGTGGTGGTGGTAACGATTTGGGCGTGGGGGACGGGGGACGGGTACACGCCGCCCGCCACGAGCCCCGCGAAATGCGCCATATCCACGACCAGCACCGCGTCCACCTCGTCGGCGATCGACCGCAGCGCCGGGAAATCGACGATCCGCGCATACGCGCTGCCGCCGCCGATGATGATCCGCGGCCGCTCCTTCTTGGCCACCTCGCGCACTTCGTCGTAATCAATCCGCCCAGTCTCTTCACGGACGTGATACGCCGTCGCCTTGAACAGCGTGCCGGAGAAATTGACCGGCGAGCCATGCGTGAGATGGCCGCCATGCGGCAGCGCGAGGCCGAGCAGCGTGTCCCCGAACTTGGCGACGGCGAGATAGGCCGCCATGTTCGCCTGCGCCCCCGAGTGCGGCTGCACATTCGCATGCTCGGCGCCGAACAGCGCCTTCGCCCGATCGATCGCGAGCTGCTCGACCTGATCGACGATCTCACACCCGCCGTAGTAGCGCTTTCCGGGTAGACCCTCAGCGTACTTGTTCGTGAGCGCGGTGCCCATCGCCTCGAGCACGGCAAGGGACACGAAGTTTTCGGAAGCGATGAGTTCCAGGCCGTGCTCCTGCCTGGCAACCTCTCGCTTTATGAGCTCGCCGATCTTCGGATCGACCTCGGTAAGTGACGCCTGTCGGTCAGTCATCTGTACCCATCCCCCGTCCCCCGTCCCTCGTCCCCGTCAATTTCTCGATTTTTTCTATCCGGCGCTGGTGCCGGCCGCCCTCGAAATCTGTCTCCAGCCACTTATGGAGAATGTTGACGCCTTGCTCTTCACTAACGAACTGCGCCGGCAAAACCAGCAAATTCGAGTCCCCATGGTGGCGCGATAGCTCCGCTATCCGCTCATTCCATGCCAGCGCCGCACGCACCTTGGGGAAGCGGTTCGCGGCATACGACATGCCCAAACCTGTACCACAAGTGAGCACTCCCCGTTGTACTTCACCACTACTCACCGCCTTCGCCACGGGCTTGGCATAGTCAGGATAATCGTCCGCCGGATCCAGCTTCTTGGGCCCCACATCGATCGGCTCATAGCCGAGCTTCTTCAGCTCATCCACCAGGCGGTTCTTCAGGTTGAACCCGACGTGATCGGCGCCCACGTAAATCTTCTCAGCCACAGATCCTTCCCTCCCCTATTGCAACGCGAAAGCGACGAGCATGTCATCCTGAGCGAAGCGCGCGGAACGCGGGCGCAGCGAAGGACCTGCTGTTACAAGCAACGCGCGCGACGCGAAGGACCTGCTTCTGAAGCGTCCGAAAAGCAGGTCCTTCGCGCCTGCGGCGCTCAGGATGACACGCTCGCCGCTTTCGCGTGGGAAAGAAGAGAAGAAGAGGTCAGACAAAGTTTTGTCTCACTTTCGCAATCGCCGCGATCCGCCGCTCCGCCAGCCGATCTGCCGCCCGATAGCTCGGCATCCCCTCATCCGTTGCAATCTCAAACAGCATGAGCAGCGTCTCGTAAATCTCGCCCGCCTTGTTGCGTGCGCGGTCCAGCGTCCACCCCTCGAGCTCGGCGTTCACATTCACTAACCCGCCGGCGTTGATGACGTAGTCGGGCGCGTACGTGAGGCCCTTCTCCTCCAGCATGTCGCCATGCCGCTCCTCGGCGAGCTGGTTGTTCGCGCCCCCGGCGATGATGTCGACCTTGAGCTGCGGAATCGTCTCATCGTTGATGATCCCGCCCAGCGCGCACGGCGCGAAGATGTTGGCCTCGGCACCATAAATCTCGTCCGATCCGACGGGCTTCGCCCGGAAATCGTCCACCACTGCCTTGAGCTTGACGGGATCGATGTCGGTCGCGATCAGCTGCGCCCCTTCCTTATATAGGAGATCGGCCAGGTAGTAGCCGACGTGACCGCAGCCCTGGATCGCCACGGTCTTGCCCTTGAGCGAATCGTCGCCGTAACGGTGCTTCGCGCACGCCTTGATCCCGCGATACACGCCAAAGGCCGTGACGGGGGACGGGTCTCCCGATTTCCCGATCAGACCGGTGACATGGTCCGTCTCTGCCTTGATGAATTCCATGTCACCCACCGAGGTGCCGACGTCTTCCGCCGTGATATAGCGGCCGCCGAGCGCCTTCACGTGCCGGCCGTGCGCGCGGAAGATCGGCTCGCGGTTGCGAATCTTGTTGTCGCCGATGATGACGCTCTTGCCGCCGCCGAGATTGAGGCCGGCGACCGCGGCCTTGTACGTCATGCCGCGGGCCAACCGCAGGCAGTCGATCAGCGCGTCACGGTCGTTGGCGTAATTCCAGAACCGCGTGCCGCCGAGCGCGGGGCCCAAGGTGGTATCATGTATGGCGATTATGCCGCGATAGCCCGAGGAGGGCTCGTACACGAGCGACACCTGCTCGTGCTCGTGCTCCTCGAGCAACGCGAACAGCGCTGTGGCTTCTTCCTTCTTAGCTGTGGCGCGTGAGGGCGCGCGCGATGACGACGCGCTGGATCTCGCTGGTGCCTTCATAGATTTCGGTGACCTTTGCATCCCGGAAAAGTTTCTCGACGGGGAAATCTCGCATATACCCATACCCCCCGAAGAGCTGAATCGCCTGCGTCGTGACCCACATCGCCGTTTCGGACGCGAACACCTTCGCCATGCTGGCGTAGAGCGTAATGTCTTCGCCCGCATCTTTGCGCGCCGCCGCCCGCTGCGCCAGCGCCCGCGCCGCCTCGATGCGTGTCGCCATGTCGGCGAGCTTGAACTGCACCGCCTGGAAGTCCTCGATCGCCTTGCCGAACTGCCGGCGTTCGGCGCAGTACTTGATGGAAAGTTCTAGGGCTTTACGTGCTATTCCGACTCCCTGAGCCCCGATCCCCAACCTCCCCGAATCGAGCCCCTCCATCGCGTACACGAACCCCATCCCCTCGTCGCCGAGCATGTGGGTCGCAGGTAAACGCACATCGTTTAATTCGATTCCCGCAGTGTTCGACGCTCGCAGCCCCATTTTGTCTTCGGGCTTCGCCGCCCGGTAGCCTTTGCTGTCAGTGGGCACGATGAACGTCGAAATGCCCTTGGCCCCGCGGCGCGCGTCCGGCGTATCGGTGCGCACCATGATCATCATGAGATCGGCCTTCCCGGCGTTCGTCGCCCACGCCTTCGTGCCGTTCAGCACCCAGTGCTTCCCGTCCTTGGTCGCCTGCGACCGCAACGAAGCGGCGTCCGAACCCGACTCGGCTTCCGACAGCGCGAACCCCGCCAGCAGCTCCCCCCGAGCCATCGGCTTCAGCCAGCGCTCCTTCTGCTCGGGCGTGCCGTGCCTCACGAGCATCGTCGTCGGGATCGCGTTGTGGATGCCGATCGACACGGCCAGGGCGGCATCGGCGGCCGAGATCTCCTCGAGCACCATGAGGTACGTGACCGTATCGAGCCCCATGCCGTCATATTCTTCCGGCGTACAAAGCCCCAAGAAGCCGAGCTTCCCCAGCTCGTCGATCACGTCGCGCGGGAAGTGGCTCGTCCGATCCCACTCGGCGGCGAACGGCTCGATCTTTTCGCGCGCGAATTCGCGCGCCAGCTCGACCACCTGTTCGCGGATGTCAGTCGCGGTAAGCATAGAACCCCACGCCCGATTTCCTGCCGAGCTTCCCCGCGGCCACCATCCGCTCGAGCAGCGGCGCGGGACGGTATTTGTGCTTGTCGAGGCCGTCCTGGAGCACTTTCATGATGGCGAGACAGACATCGAGACCGATCAGGTCGGCGAGCGCCAATGGGCCCAACGGATGGCTCATGCCGAGCTTCATGACCTGATCGACCGCCTCCGGCGTCGCCACGCCCTCGTCGACACAGAAGATCGCTTCATTGATCATCGGCATGAGCACGCGATTCGAGACGAAGCCGGGAGCATCGTTCACTTCCACGGGCGTCTTTCCCAGCGCCTCCACAATTGCAACGGTTTTCTTAACGGTTTCATTCGACGTCTCTCTTCCACGAATTACTTCAACGAGTTTCATGACCGGCACCGGATTCATGAAGTGCATGCCGATGACCTTTCCAGGCCGGTCGGTATGCGTGGCAATTTCCGTAATCGATATTGACGACGTATTGCTGGCGAGGATCGCATCGGGCGGCAAAAGGCGGCAAAGGGCGGCAAAGGTTTCGAACTTGACGTTCGGATTCTCTGTGACGGCCTCCACTACGAGCTCGACACCCTTCGCGGCCTCGAGCGACGTACTCGCTCGAATCCTGCCGAGCGTGTCGGCAGATAGCTGATGGCTGATGGCGCCTTTCGTCTCAAGGCGCTCGAGATTCTTCTTGATCGTCGCAAGCCCGCGGCCGAGCGCGTCGTTGGAGACATCGATGAGCGCCGTATCCCACCCATGCTGCGCAAACACGTGAGCGATGCCGTTGCCCATCGTTCCCGCACCCACCACGGCCACCTTGCTCACGTGGCCGCGACCGGTTGGCTGACGGCAGACGGCTGATCGCTGAAGGCATTAGAACGCGTGATCAGATAAAACGTACCGGCCAGCAGCGCGAGCGTCGCCACGATGCCGCCCTCTGGTCCGAATGCGGCGCCGTCCACCCAGGCGTGAGCGCCGGGGGTGTACTCGACCACCGGAACCTGGAACGAGTAGCCGGACACGGGAGCATCGAACAGGATCGCGAGACCGGCGTTCCAGCCGAAGTGCGCGCCCCACGCGAGCGGCATGCCCCCGGATGAGAAGAACGCGATCGACAGCCAGATGGCGGCGAGTGCCACGTTCACCGAGCTGAACACGGTGGCGTTCGGGTTCTTGGCGTGCAGCAGGCCGAACAGGACGGCGAGCAACAGCATCGCCGGTAGCACGCCGAGCGCGTCGGAAAGCCGGCGCAGCGGGAAGCCGCGGAAGCCGAACTCCTCACCCAGCGCCGCGAAGATCAGGCCGATGATGAGCGGCAGCGCGATCCGGGGCCACAGGCTCCAGTCGCCCGTGAATTGGATGCGTGCGCCGTCGAGCACGACGGCAAGTCCGATCGCGACGGCGGCCATCACCGCACCGATGGCGACGCCGCGCAGCCACGGCGTCACAGCCGGCCTGCGCCATCCCAGCTCGGCCCACGAATACTTCTGCAGCAAGCGGCCAACGATCCAGGTCGACAAGCCGAAGCCGATGACCTCGTACACGCCGTTGCGCGCGACGAACCATTCGCGGCCGCCCCAGCCCGGCACGAGTTGCGACAGGCCGATCATGATGACGATGCCGATGACGATGAAGAGGACGGCCCATCCCAGCGCGATCCCGACGCGCTTCACATCCTCAAACGACACGCGCGCCATCAGAGGCGCGCGCGAATGGTGGGGGTGAGCCGCGTCAGGACGGGGACGAGGATCACCAGCTTGAGCAGGTCGCCCAACAGAAACGGCCACGTCGCGAGTCGCGCCGCGCCGGAGATGCTACCGGTGAGAATCGCGAGCTGCGCGAGGCCACCAAGGTGGATAAGAACCAGTCCCGCCAGAACGCCGCACGCGACACGCCACACGCTCGATCCTTCGCGCACAACGGTACCAACAGCCCACGCGGCCACCGGATAGGCCAGCAAGTACCCTCCCGTCGGCCCAAACAACCGCGCGACGCCAACCAGCGGCACCGTCGGCGTGAAGACCGGCAGACCAGCCGCGCCCATCGCCAAATAGAGGATCATGCTGAGCGCACCGAGGCGGGCGCCGAGCAGGCCGCCGACGAGCAGCACCGCCATCGGCTGCAATGTCATGGGTACAGGGGTTCCAGGTAGAGGAACAGCCACCTGAGCAGCGAGCGCGACAAGCACGGCGCCCAGTACCACCGCGAGAACTCGCACACCCAACGCCGCGCGCCGCACGCCCAACGCAACATCGGTCATGAGATCATCTCCACTGATAGAGCCACCGCGTTACCGCCACCCAAACAGAGTGTGGCGAGACCGGTTCGTTTTGCATACTGCTTCAGCGCGTACAAGAGTGTGGTGAGCACGCGCGCGCCAGAAGCGCCGATGGGATGTCCAAGCGCAATTGCGCCACCGTGGACGTTCACGCGCGCCCAATCCCAGCCGAGTGCCTTGCCGTCGGCGAGCGCCTGCACCGCGAACGCTTCATTCGCTTCGATGAGATCGTAGTCGGAAATCTTGGCGCCGGTCTTTTTCATGAGGTTCTGCACCGCGACGATCGGCGCGAAGAACAAGTCCTTGGGCTCGCCGCCGCCGGTCGCATAGCCGGTGATTCTCGCGATCGGCTTCACGCCGTGGGACTTGGCGAATGCGAGCGACGCCACCACGAGCGCGCTGGCGCCATCGTTCAGTCCCGGCGCATTGCCGGGCGTCACGGTGCCGTCCTTCTCGAACGACGGCTTGAGCGCGGCGAGCTTTTCGAGGGACGTATCGGCGCGCGGGCCCTCGTCCTTCTCCACTTTGTTGACCGGAACGATCTCAGCTTTGAAGGAGCAAGACTCCATTGCTTTCACAGCTTTTTGGTGGCTGCGCAGCGCGAACTCATCCTGCTCCTGACGCCCGACTCCTGCCTTTTTTGCCGTGTATTCGGCGAGGTTCCCCATGTGCGTGTTGGAGAACGAATCCCACAGCCCGTCGTGAATCATGCCGTCCACGAGCTGCGCGTTGCCCGCTTTGATCCCGCCGCGCATGCCGTAGACGTAGTGCGGCGCGTTCGACATCGACTCGAACCCGCCGGCGACGAGGCACTGTTCGTCGCCCGCCTTGATCGCCTGCGCCGCGAGCATCACCGCCTTGAGCCCGGAGCCGCAGACCTTGTTGATCGTCATCGCGGGGATCGTGCCGGGCAGCCCGGCGTGAATCGCCGCCTGGCGCGCGGGCGCCTGCCCTTCACCGCCCTGGAGCACGTTGCCCATGATGACTTCGTCGACCGCGGTGTCGGGGATGCCGGCGCGAACCATCGCTTCGCGAATCACGAGCGAACCCAGGCGCGGCCCCGGCAGCGCCGCGAGGCCGCCGAGGTATTTCCCAATCGGCGTCCGGCAAGCTGAGAGAATTACTGGAATGGTAGAGTCAGTCATCGCTTCTCGTTTTTTGTCGACACCCTGAAGGGTGCGCTCGGCACTGCATTGCCCTTAAGGGCAATGTTGGCCGAGCACAGGCTTTAGCCTGTGAACCCCAACGATCAAATTAACGGCTTGAGACTCCTACTGTGTACCTCTTCTTTGAGCTTCTCCACAAACTCCGTAATCGGCATGACCACCTGCTTGTTCCCTGCGCCTCGGCCGCGCACCGCCACGGACTTAGCCTCTGCCTCCCGCTGCCCCACCACCGCCATGTAGGGAATCTTGTGCGTCTCGGCATCGCGAATCTTGTAGTTCAGCGTCTCCGACCGCTCGTCCAGATGTGAACGGATCCCAGCCGTGCGCAATGTCTCGTGCACCGCGCGCGCCGCATCGAGCTGCGCGTCCGCGATCGGGAGCACGCGCACCTGCGTGGGCGACAGCCAGAGCGGGAACGCCCCCGCGAAGTGCTCGATCAAAAAGCCCGTGAACCGCTCGATCGTGCCGAAGATCGCACGGTGCATCATGATCGTGCGGTGCGGCTTGTTGTCGGCGCCCGTGTACTCGAGCTTGAACCGCTCCGGCAGCTCGTAGTCGAGCTGGATCGTCGCGCCCTGCCACTCTCGGCCGATCGCGTCGTTGAACTTGATGTCGATCTTGGGACCGTAGAACGCGCCACCACCGACATCGACCCGATACGTCAACTTGCGGCGCCGCAATGCGCCTTCCAGCGCCTTTTCAGCGACATCCCACATGCGATCGTCGCCCAGCTTCTTGTCGGGTCGCGTCGCCAGATCGAGCCGGTATTGCAGTCCAAACGTCTTGCCCATGACCAGCTCGACGATGTCGAGCAGCTCGAAGATCTCCTGCTCGATCTGATCTTCGCGCAGGAAGATGTGCGCGTCGTCCATCGACAGCCCGCGCACGCGCAGCATGCCGTGCAGCGTCCCCGAGCGCTCATTGCGATACACGTTCGCGATCTCGGCGAGGCGAATCGGCAGGTCGCGATAGCTGCGCTGCTGGCTCGCGTACACGAGGATGTGCATGGGGCAGTTCATCGGCTTCACCCGATAGTGCACTTCCTCCGACTCGCCCTCCCCCGCCGCCATCGCCGGGAACTGGTTCGCGGCGTAGAGCGGCAGGTGGCCCGAGCGCAGGAACAGCTGCTCGCGGGTCACGTGGGGTGTGTACACGAGCTGGTAGCCGCGCTGCAGGATGATGTCCTCGATGAAGCGCCGCAGCTCGAAGTTCAGAATCGCGCCGTTGGGATGCCAGAGAATCAGCCCCGGCCCGACGTCCTCCTGAATCGAATACAGATCGAGCTGCTTCCCGATGATGCGGTGATCGCGCTTGCGCGCCTCTTCGAGCCGGCGAACGTAGGCCTCGAGATCGTCCTTGCTGAACCACGCCGTCCCGTAGATGCGCTGCAGCATCTGCCGCCGCTCATCGCCGCGCCAATACGCGCCCGCGGCGTGCAGCAGCTTGAAGTGCTTGATCCGCCCCGTACTCGGCACGTGCGGCCCGCGACACAGATCGACGAACGGCCCGTCCGTGTACACCGAGATCACTTCACCTTCCTTCAAATCATCTATTCTCTCGAGTTTCAACGGGTCGTCGACAAACCGCTTCTTGGCTTCCGCGCGTGACACTTCTTCGCGCACGAACGGATAGTCCTGCTTCGTGACCTCGGCCATCTTCTTCTCGATAGCCTCGAGATCCTCGGGCGTGAACGGCCGGCCAATATCAAAGTCGTAGTAAAAGCCGTCGTCGATCGGGGGGCCGAAGCCGATCTGCGCCTTGGGAAAGAGCTGGCGGACCGCAGTCGCCAGGACGTGCGCCGAGGAGTGCCGCAGCACATCGAGCGCCTGCGGGTCCTTGTCCGTCAGGATGGAGACTTTCATGCCATCGGGGAGCGGGCGCTGCAAGTCGCGCACATCGCCGTTGACACGAATAGCGAGCGCGGCCTTCGCCAGGCCGGGTCCGATGGCTTTGGCCAAGTCCGCGCCCGTCGCGCCCGCCGGCAGGGTTTTCTTGCTCCCGTCCGGCAGGACGACCTGAATCTCGGAAGGGGGCATCTCTATGGAGTAGCGGTAGTCGTTTCGCCGGCGGCCGGCGCATTGCCCATCGGCGCAGTGCGCAACCCGTACCGGAAGTAGAGTCCCACCGAAAACAGAATTATGCCCGCGATGAAGATCCAGCGGACGACGCGGCCGGGTGGCAGTGTCTCATCGGATGCCTGCGATTGGGGAAGCGTCATTGGACGATATTCTAGTGACCGCTTCTATATTAAGGAATGGCATACGATCCGCGGCCCGTAGAACCTGGGATCTACAAGCGCTGGCTCGAGGCCGGCGTGTTCCAGCCGCGGTCCGATGGCGAGCCGTACGTCATCGTCATCCCTCCACCCAACGTCACCGACGTGCTGCACGTCGGCCACGCCCTGAACAACATCATCCAGGACGTGCTGATCCGCTTCGAGCGGATGCGCGGCCGGGCGGCCGAGTGGCTGCCCGGGACCGACCATGCCGGCATCGCGACGCAAAACGTGGTCGAGAAGCGCCTCGCCAAGGAGGGCAAGACCCGTTTCGACGTGGGCCGCGAGGCGTTCGTCCGCTGCGTGTGGGAGTTCGTGAAGAAGACCGGGAACACGATTCTCGAGCAGCTCAAGGTGATCGGCAGCTCGTGCGACTGGTCGCGCCTGCGCTTCACGCTGGACGAGAAGTACTCGGCCGCCGTGCGCGAAGTGTTCGTGCGCCTGTGGGACGAGGGGCTGATCTATCGGGGCCATCGCGTGATCCACTGGTGCCCGCACTGCCTGACTGCCCTGTCGGATGAAGAGGCCGAGCACCACGAGACGCAGGGCAATCTCTATCACATCAAGTATCCGTTCGAGGATGGGTCCGGGTTCGTCACGGTCGCGACGACGCGGCCCGAAACGATGTTCGGCGATATCGGGCTCGTCTTCAATCCGAAGGACAAGCGCTACGCCGCACTCGAGGGGAAGCGTGTGAAGATTCCGCTGTCGGGAGTGGTGATTCCGATCGCCACGGACGAAGCGGTGGAACAAGGCTTCGGCACCGGTCTGCTCAAAGTGACGCCGGCGCATGACGCCAACGACTTCGAGATCGCGAATCGCACGTGGCCGAAAGAAGAGAAGCCGCTGATCATGACCGAGGACGCGAAAATGGCGGGGACGGGGGACGGGGGACGGGTACCTGCGGACCTGCAGGGCCTAGACCGTTTCGATGCTCGGAAAAAGATCGTCAAGCAGCTCGAGAAGGAGGGGCTGCTCGTGAAAGTCGAGCAGCATCAGCATTCGGTGCGGCGCTGTTATCGGTGCGACACCGTCGTCGAGCCGCGGCTGTCGGACCAGTGGTTCGTGAAGATGAAACCGCTCGCGGAGACGGTGATGGGCGGCTACGCGGCGCGCGAGTTCCACATCGTCCCGGAGCGCTGGAACGCGACGTTCGAGAACTGGATGAACAACATCCGGGACTGGAACATCTCGCGGCAGCTGTGGTGGGGGCATCGCATTCCCGTATTCACGTGCGCGAACGGTCACCAATGGGCCGATCGCAAGGATCCGAAGTCGTGCCCCAAATGTGGCGCGAAGGTCGAACAGGATCCCGACGTGCTCGACACCTGGTTCTCGTCCTGGCTGTGGCCGTTTGCGACATTCGGGTGGCCCGACGAGACGCCGGATCTCAAGCGCTTCTACCCGGGCCATACCCTCGTGACCGGGCCGGACATCCTGTTTTTCTGGGTCGCCCGCATGCTGATGTCGGGCTACAAGTTCATGGGGAAGAAGCCGTTCACAACGGTGTACTTGCACGGCATCGTGCGCGACACGAAGCATCGCAAGATGTCGAAGTCGCTCGGCAACGGGATCGATCCGCTCGTGGTGGTGGAAAAATTCGGCGCCGACGCGCTGCGCTGGACATGCATTGCGAACACCGCGCTCGGCCAGGATCTGATGCTCGATCCTGACGATCTCGACACGACGTTCGCGGCTGGCCGCAACTTCGCGAACAAGCTATGGAACATCGGCCAGTTCGTGCTGGGACAACTTCCCAAGAGCGTCCCCGCGCTCGACGCGATCGATCGCCGCACCCTCACCCTCGCCGACCGCTGGATCCTGTCGCGCGCGCAGGCGACGATCCGGGAGGCCACGGCCTCCCTCGAGCAGTTCCGACTCGATGAAGCGGCGAAGCGCTGCTTCGAGTTCGTCTGGAATGAGCTGGCGGACTGGTATGTCGAGGCGGTGAAACCGCGGATGACGGGAACGCAGGCACAGACGCCCCAGGCCGTGCTGGCCTACTGCCTCGATGCCGCGCTGCGACTCTTGCACCCCGTCGTGCCGTTCATCACCGAGGAGCTGTGGCAAAAGCTCCCCGGCCGTAAGACCAACGAGCTGCTCGCGGTCGCGCAGTGGCCGGCTCCCAAGCCCGAGCTCGAGGATCCGCGCGCCGACCAGGAATTCGGGCGCGTGAAGACGGCGATCGAGCATATTCGCTCGATCCGCGCCGAGTATCGCGTGGCGCCGAAGACCAAACTCAGAGCGACGATCGTGGCGCGCGGCAACGACAAGGCCGCGACATTCGACGGCGAGCGCGATACGATCGTCCGCCTCGCGCAGCTCGAGAGCCTCTGGCTCGACGGCGTGCCGCACGGCGTGGGCGCGCACGCCGTCTTCGGCGATGGCAGCGAAGTGGTCGTCGCACTGGAGGGCGTCGTCGATCTGAAGCACGAATGTCGCCGGTTGACCGAGGAATTCGAGCGCATCGACAAGCAGCTTACGAGTCTCGCCGCACGGCTCACGAACGAGAGCTTCGTCTCCCGCGCGCCGCAGGAGATCGTGGCCAAGGAGCGCGAAAAGGAAAAAGCATGGCGCGATCAGCGCGACGTCCTGGCCGGCAAGCTCAAGTCACTGGGCTGCTCCTAGTCGCGCTGCTCGCGGCCGCCTGGGAAGCCTCGGGCGGCTGCGCGAGTATCGGCACCCCGCCCGGCGGCCCGCCCGACAGCGCGCCGCCGCACATCGTGCACGTGCAGCCCGAATCGGGTGCCGTCGTTCCCAACTTCCACGGCGACGCGGTGATCCAGTTCGACGAGACGGTTGAGGAGATGGCTTCCGGCGGGGGAGG
>WNGO01002002.1_pt1 | contig 23707 bp, 12 predicted proteins | sample 5400511 | NCBI WGS metagenome assembly WNGO01 (sample SAMN13153380, study PRJNA577476) | soil metagenome | isolation source: 20 cm soil or saprolite under Garry oak tree replicate 2 | place: USA:California | collected 2016-06-15 | reverse complement strand
TTTCTGTTCCAGCCCCTGAAAAGAATAGTTGAGCTTGTGATGGTCGAAGCCTAGTAAGTAGAGCATCGTCGCATGCAGATCGCGGATCTCGACCGGATCCTTCACGATCTCGTATCCCATTTCGTCCGTTTGGCCGTGTGTAATTCCGGGCTTGACGCCGCCGCCGGCGAGCCAGATTGTGAAGGCGCCGGGATTGTGATCTCTTCCCACGTACTTCATCTCCTGGCCATTTCGATTCTCCCGCATCGGCGTCCGGCCGAATTCGCCTCCCCACACTACGAGGGTATCCTCCAGCATGCCGCGCTCCTTCAGATCCGCCAGCAACGCCGCTGTTGGCTGATCGACTTCCCGACACCGATCGGCAAAACCGAGGTTCAGTGCTTCCTTGGCGTCTGCCCCATGAGAATCCCATCCCCAGTGATAGAGCTGGATAAATCGCACGCCACGTTCCGCCAGCCGCCGTGCGACCAGGCAATTGTTGGCGAAACTGGACTCGCCGGGCTTCGATCCGTACATCGCGCGAACGGAGTCGGGTTCTTTATGAATGTCCATAGCATCGGTGGCATCCATTTGCATGCGGAACGCCATCTCGTATTGCGCGATTCGCGTGATGGTCTCCGGGTTTCCGAACGCCGCATAAGTCTGTTGGTTGATTTGGTCGATGGCGTCTAACATATCGCGCCGCAGCGAACGGCTTGTCCCCGGAGGGTTATCGAGGTACAGGACCGGCTCGCCATGGGAGCGGCACTGCACACCTTGGTAAACACTCGGCAGGAAGCCGGAACTCCATAGTTGCTTGCCGCCGTCGGGTGATTTGCCCCCCGAGAGCAGCACGATAAATCCGGGCAAGTTCTGGTTTTCTGTGCCGAGTCCGTACAACACCCACGAACCGAACGAGGCGTATCCAAGCCGCGCATTCCCGGTGTGCACCAACAACTGCGCAGGCGCGTGATTGAACTGGTCCGTACGCATCGACTTGATGAAACAAATGTCGTCCAGGTGTTGTTCCAGATGAGGCAGGCGGTCGGAAATCCAGTGACCACTTTGTCCGACTTGGTGAAACGGGTATTGCGACCCCAGCAACTTCGGAACACCGCTGATGAATGCGAAGCGCTTGCCCGCCAGAAAGGACGCGGGACAATCCTGCCCGTCCAATCGCTTCAAGTCCGGCTTGTGCTCGAACAGTTCCAGTTGGCTGGGCGCACCAGCCATGTGTAAATAGATCACGCGCCGTACTTTGGCGGCGAACTGCGGCGGCAGTTCTGACAGCGGACTGGAGGGATCGCGCGTAAAATCCAGCGCGGAAGATTCGGAACGCGCGGACTCTTTGCCTGGCATTGCATATTGCGCGAGAGATGTTCCCACGAAGATCGTTCCCAGGCCGCCCCCAAGGGTTCGCAGGAAATGACGACGTGTTTGCGCCTGCAACGCCGCCATCCGTAGCTCGCGACATGTTTCCACTCTAACTCCGCACGCCCTCTGATCCTTCGGTCGAACTTTGGAATTTGACATGACCATTACCGGGTTAATGCCGCATCCAGATTGAACAGAACACTGGCGACTGCCGTCAGTGCCCGCTTTTCATTTCCAGAAGCTGCATTGCCGTACGCAGCTCTTTTTACCATTCCTGCTCCGGACTCTACCAGAGCTTTTTCAAACAACTCGCGCAGCTTCGCTAGCTCAAAATCGGTCGGATCTCGCGATAGAACCATTCGTGCGCCGTATCTTAAACGATCATCGGTCTTATCAGCAGCCTTCAGCATGCGATCAGCGAGCGCTTCCGAGGCTTCCTGATAAACCGGATCATTCATCGTGACCAGAGCTTGTAAGGGTGTATTCGTGGATATACGTCGCGCCAGGCTCACGTCATGATCGGAGGCATCGAAGATGAGAAAACTCGGATAGCCGCTCGTTCGCTTGATGTATGTGTAAATTGCGCGGCGATACCGGTTTGGACCCTTCGCGTCTATCCATTTGCTGTCGTTATAAACAGAGTTCCAAACGCCCTCGGGCTGAGGCGGCATCACCGGAGGTCCGCCCATCGTGTCGCTCAAAAGTCCGCTGGCGATCAGAGCCTGATCGCGAACCATCTCTGCTGAGAGCCTCTGCTGCGGCCCCCGCGCCAGCAACCGGTTGAGCGGGTCTTTATGGGTCAGGATCGGTGTAGATTTTGCGCTCTGGCGATATGTCGCGCTGGTCACTAATTCGCGTAACAGGGCTTTCATGTCCCAGTGAAGATCATGCTCAAAGTGAAGCGCGAGCCAATCAAGCAATTCGGGATGAGTCGGCGTTTCCCCCATGCTCCCGAAGTTTTCCAGAGTTTCGACCATTCCCGTGCCGAAAAGTTGTTCCCAATATCGGTTCACAGCGGTACGCGCCGTTAACGGTTGCTCTGGACTGAAGAACCACTTAGCCAGTGTCAAGCGATTGCGGGGAGCGTTGGCCGGAAGTCGCGGGAAAAGGCCGGGCACGTCCGGCGTCAGGGCAGGCCCGATCTTTGTAAGAAAATTTCCCCTCTCGAACTCCATGGTCTCGCGCTTCTCATAGTCCGGTTGCTCGGCCATCACGGGAGTTTCGACGCTTGGTATTTTCTTCAACTGCCGGGTCAGTGTCGAAAGGCGCGTCAGGTTGCTGCGATATTCCTGATCTCGAATCAGCGCTGACCAGCACGAATCAGAACTGGCCGACAAACGCGCACGCCTTACATGCGCCGGTTTGTCGTTCACATTCTGTGTTTGCGTAACCCGCATTTTTATCCGGCTACCGCGGGTCAGCTTCATCGGGCTGTCGGGCAGTCCGATAATCCAGTGCGCGCGAAACAGGTTGGGATTTGCCGCAAAACCGCCGGCCAATTCAGTCGTGGGGCCAAATCGGATGGCGCGAGCAATAGCGCTCTTGAGATCATCTTCAGAATCGGGAACGAAATAACGGAAGCGGATCTTGTCCTGATGGCCGTTCGGCTGGATCAACCAGGCTTCGACCTGATCCACAATAAAACCGTCTTCCGGATTGTGCCGGGCTGCCTCTCCGGATGTGGGCAGCACCTCGATGCGCAAAGCCGTTATTGTTCGCACATCTGCCGTTGCCACTAATTCATAAACCGACTTTCCCGGAGTATTGGCAGCAGCCCGCATCTCGCCGTCTTGAACCTGGAAAGAGATGGACGCATTTGCCCCCTGCGATCGCGAGCGTTTCCTGTCTTCAGTAATTGTCGAAAGCAAATACTTTCGTTGATCCTTTTTTTCCTTCGGAGACAGTTCCTCCTTGTCCAAAACTGCAAGCTCTCGTTCTGAATTCACCGCTTCCCATTCCAGCGCGAGCGCCTCATTCGCTGAGGCGGTACTGATGGGCCATGGCATCCAGTTCGGCCAGAGATTTGTAGTATTCAACGTGTCGAATGGGGTCGTACGGGTGGGAATGGCATTGCACACAGTTTATCGTCAGTCCATTCAAAACCGACCATGTGGTCGCCGAACGGTCCATGGCTGCGATCAACCGGAATTCTTCGTCGTCTGTACCGCCTTCATCGTTGTTGGGAGTCTGGCGGTGAAATGAAGTTGCGATCTGATCTTCAAAGGTGGCATCGGGCAGCAAGTCACCCGCCAATTGCGTGACTACGAACTTGTCGTACGCTACATTACGGTTGAAGGCTTGAATAACCCAATCACGATACGGCCACATACCCGGCCGCTCCCGGTCAGCTTCGTAACCTTTACTATCCGCATAACGCGCCAGGTCCAGCCACAATGCTGCCCAACGCTCGCCGTAGCGAGGTGAAGCGAGCATTCGATCCACCTGTTTCTCATAGGCATCAGGCGAAGAATCGGCCAGAAACGATGCCTGTTCCTCGAGTGTGGGTGGAAGTCCGGTCAGGTCAAAGGAAGCCCGGCGCAGCAGTTCGCCTTTACCGGCTTCGGGCGAAGGTGCCAGCCCTTCTTTCTCCAGCCGAGCAAGAATGAACCGGTCCAGGGGTTGACGAATCCAGTTCGACCGTTTCACCGCGGGTAGAGGCTGCGGCTTGGGAGCCACAAAAGCCCAATGATCCTCCCAATTGGCCCCTTCTCTAATCCACTGGCGAAGCAATTTTATTTGTTGGGGAGAAAGGGGCGGCGAGTGATACGGCATCCGCGCCTCAGGGTCAGACGAAGTTACCCGCCGAATCAGTTCCGAATCATCCGGATGACCGGGCACGATCGTCCGCCGTCCAGACTTGCCTGTGCCGAGGGCTTCTTCGCGGAAAATAAACGACACGCCATTTTTCTGGCGGACGCCGCCGTGGCACTGTACGCAGTTCTGATTCAAAATCGGCTGAATATCGTTGCTAAAGCTGACCGGCTCATGGGACATCTTTCGAACGAACCATGCTCCCAGGGCGGTACCAATGAGGGCGACTGCAACAAGCACCACGACACTTCGCTGTCGACGGGATGGGGTTGGGGCGTCGAGCATACGGCCATATAAGTATAAGCAGCATGTGGCCCGATCCAGAAAGGATTAAACCAACAAAAATTTCACTCGTGCAGGCACTCGTCCGGCGAAGCCTGGTGCCGGCTAGTATGGGACCTTGTTCGGCTTTTCCTGCCAACTCCGAAAGGCGGCAAGCGCTTCCTCACGCATCATCTGCAGCATGGGAATCTTGCGCTGGGAAAAAGGCTGAGCGAATTGTTGATAGATGAAGGAATCATCGAAGCCGACCTTGGACGCGTCGGCGGCAAGATTGCCGAAATGAATTCGGCTTAGATGTGCCCAGTAGATTGCGCCCAGACACATCGGGCAGGGTTCGCACGACGTGTAAATTTCGCAATCCTTGAGAGTGAATGAGTTCAAGCCCGCGCAAGCCTTCCGGATCACGACGATCTCAGCGTGCGCAGTGGGGTCGTTGTCGATCGTGACGCGATTAACGCCCTCTGCAATGATTTTGCTATCTTTCACGATGACGGCGCCGAAAGGGCCGCCTTGGCCAGAGAGGACATTGTCGAGGGAGAGCTGAATGGCGCGGGCCATGAAAGGGTTGTCCATGTTTTTCGCTCATTGCATGGTTGCGGTAGATGTTGCTGTCAACCGCGAATCCATGGAGAAGTAGTCGACTGACCAATCGGCGGACTGCCGGTGACTGCAAGCAACAAGAGGCGAGCTACCGCACATTGAGCGAAGGCGCTCATCTCGAACCAATCTCCCGAATTCGCGTGTACCCAGGCTTGATCGTCTTGTAGATCAGGTCACAACGCTGGTCGTAGGGCAGGAACGCACTCTTCATCGCATTGATAGTAATCTTCTCGAAATCATCGAGGGTAAGCCCGAAGGTTTCCGCGGCAGCCTCAAATTCCCGGGTCATCGAGGTGGCGCTCATCAACCGGTTATCGGTGTTCAGTGTCACACGGAATTTCTGTTGGTACAGAACCTTGAACGGATGCTGTTCAAGACTGGGCGTCGCACCCGTGTGGACATTGCTGAGGAGGCATATCTCCAGGGGAATGCGTTTGTCGAGAACATACTGCGCCAGATCGCCCAGTTTGACCGCCTCGCCATCGGCAATAGCGATGTCATCGATCAAGCGAGTCCCATGGCCGATGCGGTGCGCTCCGCAGTACTGGATGGCTTGCCAGATCGACTCCTTGCCGAAGCCTTCCCCCGCGTGAACGGTGATGTTGAAGTTCTCTCGTTGGATGTAGTGAAAGGCGTCCACATGTTTCTTCGGCGGATACCCACCTTCTTCTCCGGCCAGGTCGAAACCCACAACCCCGCGTTCGCGAAAGTCGACTGCCAGTTCCGCCATTTCGAGCGACACGTTCATGTTGCGCATCGCGCAGATGAGCAATCCCGAGCGGATACCGAAATCCTTGCGGCCGCGTGCCATTCCTCGAAGCACGGCGGAGACCACCTGTTGGTGCGTCAATCCCTTGTTTGTATGGAAAATGGGTGCGAAGCGAGTTTCGTAGTAGACGACTCCGTCGCGGCTGAGATCCTCGGCCTGTTCGTAAGCAACTCGCTCCAGCGCCTCCTCGGACTGCATTACCGCGATCGTGTGCCGAAACCCTTCCAGGTACTTCGCCAGGTTCCCTTGGTTTGCGCCCTGATGAAACCAAGCTGCCAATTCCGTCGCGTCATTGGTCGGCAATTCCGTGTAACGAGTGCTGGCGGCCAGTTCGATCACGGTGCGAGGGCGCAACACGCCATCCAGATGTTCGTGGAGCAGAATTTTCGGCAAACTCTGAAGCACGGACTTTTCGAGTTTCATCAAGAACTTTCTCGGTCGTGCATTCGATTCGGGAAGTGGGCTTCAATCACTACAGCGATTTATTCCTGCCAGACACCGGGAAATTGAAGTCACTCATCCGGGTTAGCTCTACTTACTATCCCGACCGACGAACCGGTAACCAACTCCGGAAACCGCGAGAATAAACTCTGGTTTCTTGGGATTCTGCTCCAACTTTTGCCGCAAACTTGCAATGTGAGTGTCGACCGTTCGGGTAAAAGTATCTGCGTCGTACCCCCATACCGAGCGGAGAAGTTCCTCTCGCGTTACCGTGGTGCCCACTCGTTCCATCAGATAGCGAAGAAGTTGGAATTCGCGCGCTGTAAGGTAGACGGGCTTTCCATCCCGCGAGACCTGACTCTCCCTTACGTCTACATGGATCGGCCCAAACTGATAGATGCCTTGACCGCTATGGATGGGAACCCTTCGCAATAAGACCTCAATTCGAGCCAACAGTTCTGATGCCTCGAATGGTTTGGTCACGTAATCATCGGCACCAAGTTTGAGGCCAACCACTTTATCTACAGTTTCATTCCGGACCGTGAGGATCAGAATTGGCGTGGCCATCCCGGCGGCGCGAATGTCCCGACAAACGTCAAGGCCATTTCGGCGAGGGAGCATGACATCCAAAATAATGAGATCAAAGGGATGACTGGAGGCTTTGTCGAAGCCTTCACGCCCATCTGTCGCAGTCTCCACCACGTATCCTTCGCTGCGCAGACGGTCACTGAGAGTGGTCCGTAACGCTTTTTCATCTTCGACCAACAGAATGCTTTCATTCATTCTCCGTCCCCTTGTCGCTTTGTCGTACTGATCGCTGTGAGTTCACTTGGCTGTGAATCTGCAGCCAGCAAATGCAGCGTAAAGACACTCCCCGCTCCAACCTCACTCTTCACCGAAAGCCTTCCACCCATAGCCTCGGCCAAGTGTTTGCAAACGGAAAGGCCCAAACCTGTTCCATGAATCTGAGCAAGCGTGGCCTCTGGACTTCTATAGAAGGGTTCAAAAATGCGCTTCAATTCCGAGCTATGAATGCCGATTCCGCGGTCCTGTATGCTGATGGCGACTTCCTGCCCATTTTCCGTCGACTGCAGGCGGGCAGCGATGCGAATGCGTCGATCGACACTGCTGTACTTAATGGCGTTAGTCATCAGATTCTCCAGGCACCCGCAAACTGCAAACAGATCACCGAGCACGCACGGCAAGCCTGGCGTCACGACTTCCTCGATAATGCAGGATTCTTGAATGATCAGGCTCGCCAAGTTCTTGCGAACGCGCTGCAGAATCTCCGCGATATGAAGCGGGCGTATGTTGTAACGATCTTTTCCGCTGCGGATAGAGGCGAAGAGCAGGATGCGGTCCACATACTCCATCAGTTGGCGGCTCTGACCCATCACGATCGAACCATAATCGGCGAGGTCGGATTTGTCGTAAATGACTCCGTCTTTGATATTTTCGGCCGCAGAGAAGATGGCAGTCAGGGGTGTTCGCAACTCGTGGGAGACCGAGGCGACGAAATCCATCTGCAGTCGGTTAAACTTTTGCGCCCGAATACCGGCCATCGTAAGAAGCGCCATCGTTAGCGCCAGCAGCAGAAGTAGGAAAGCGCTTACCGCCAGGTTCTTCTGCCGAACTCCGTTGATCACATCCTGCAGAGGACCGGCACGACGCTGGATTTCAAGTATCCATGGACTGGGATGAGACTCGTATTCGATCACCGGAAACCAAGCTGACCCGTAGAAATTGTGCCATTCCACGGATCGTAAGGACCGGGCATTCCTGGCCTGGTGGATGTGATCTTGCGTGTCTTCGGGTGGGCCGAAGATGTTCAAACTGGCGTCAGCCCTATCGACGTCCGGAGTTCCGAATCCTGGGTCGGAAGAGTAAATCACCTCCGGCTGAGGCTTCTTTGCGATGACGGCCACCTTGTAATCAAGGCCTTCCAAGCCACCGAAATATCTTGTCGCAAGATCCGGAAGAATTCGTTTCCGCAGCGCATTCAAGTCCAAGACGATCACCATCCAGTCAACGGGACTCTGGCTGTTGAGTGATCTGCCATCACGCTGAAATATAGGATGAACAATAGCCGGAACGTCCTCGTCGAATTGCCACCCACCGTTTGTGGTGACTACCGGTGAACCTGAAACTGGCGCGACTTCGGATGAAGTCCTTTCTCCTTGGCTGGACAGTTGCCAGACACGCAAAGATGTGGACAAGCTTGTCGAGTGCGCGCGCAGGCGAGCCAGCAAAGTTTGAAGATTCTGGGGCACTTCGGCGAGTTCAATCTTCTTCTCGTCCTCATTCAGACGAAAGAGTTGCGGCTTCGCATCAAGGTTTGTGTCCCAAATATAAACACTCTCAACCAGGTCTGGATTTCTGTAGACATTGGGCAGGGTTTCACGAGGCAGCGCATTGTTCCATTCCACATAGCGTTCCAGGTAGTCGTTCCATGTATCGCGCGCGCCTGAGTCCGGACCTACCTGCATCGCGGTGCAGATGGCGGAGAATTCGCCATAGAGATCGCCGTGCCACTTCATCATGAAGGATTCGAGTTCCGCGCCGATCCGCATTTCCGAGGCTGCTGTTGCCTCGTTGGTCCAACGGTATTGCAGAAAAGCAAGGACCGCCAGCAACACCACCATCCCTGATAGAACTAGCGGCCAAAAACCCAGAAACGCCTTGAGTCGGCGTCGGGGCAAGGGCGTGAGGTCGGAAGGACTTTTTGTCAACGGAGGCTCACCTCACTCCCAGCGTTCAAAGCCAGGGAACTGCACAGATGCAGGAACGACCGGCACCTATAAGCTACCCTTGTGGCTTGTGGATCGTATGCGAATGGGGGAGCAGTTCTCCGGCCGGACAACAGTTAACTTTTTCGCTAACTGGTCGTATTCTCGTATGCCGTATTGTGCCTGTCAAGAACCGGCGATACGCAGCAAACCTGGCCATCTCCACCAAGTGATCTGATTGAAGTTGGCGATTCAGCCGTGGTCCGCTATCGCTTGGAAAAACCCTTGGAGGTCGCTTTCTGTGGCTTAGGAGTTTTGTAATCGTTCGGCACGGCGAACAAATCCGCCGCCTGTTGCTCTTCTTTAATATTGTGCAATTCTGCGCCGTTGCCAGCGCCTTGCCACTTGATTACAAATTTGAGGGTCTTGTCGACCCAGACAGCAGCAGGCGCAGTGTCAGATGCGCTTTTGTTCCGGTACTTCACTGTTTCACGACCGTTTACTTCTTCAGGACCGATTTTTTCGCAAACAATTTTCTGCTCTGCAAAGTGCTGCCAGCTCTGACACGCATCATCTGCGTTCTCGACCCGGAAATACTGTGAAGGGCCAGAGGCCAGAAGCTGAACGGCCCTCTTCTGCGGTTGGAGGGCGACGGCCGTATGTTCAGCTCGATCCGCCAATAGGATCGTACCCGTGAGTCCGTTCGTCTCCAGACGAATCTTGTCCTTACTCACGTAAAGCTTCGAGGAACCATGGGGCGAGGTCGCGGTTCCGGTGGACGGCGCATCCGGCTTGTTGACGGCGAGGTACACGACATCAGCGGAAAATTCTTGAGCATGGCAGGCCGCTGGAATCAGCCCGAGGAGAATTATTGACACCAGATTTGTAGCGCTGAGTTTCATGTTTCGTTCCTCGTCGCTGAGTTAAATCAGGTTTGACGCCGTCAGCAAGCGAATTGAGCGGCCACACTGCAAACCGGCGAACATGGCTCACAACAACCTGCGGAACTCCTACTGCGGTGTAGTGACTTTGAGCCAATCCTCCACGCTCTTCTGGTCCGGCGCGGGTGTAGCTTTGCGTACTGCAAGCGGATCGTACTTCTTCTTTTGCTCTTCGTTGAGTACAGTGCGTATTCGCTCTATCGTATGGTCTTGAAGGGCGCGAAAACGCTCGATCCGAGCGCTCCTCGTTCAGGCCCAGGTTCTTGGCGAACACTTTGACTCTTTCATCAATAGTGGGTCTGTGGCCGCGTTGTGCAACAGCGGGCGCACTCACCAAAAGGACCGGCAATATCAGAGTCAGAAATAAAAGTGCTCTGAGGTAACAGCTGCGCGGCTTCGTGGCAAAGGTCTTATTGCAGCTTGGCAAAGCGAGAATCCTCCACCCGTGGATTGACGGCAATATTCTCAATCTCGATCTTCTCTGGTTGCTTGACTCCGTGCACTTTCGTCTCCATGACATAGGGTATCATCAAGCTGCTCACCGTCTTATCCACCTTGCCGCTTATGGACAGACGCTGGACTCCCCGCCACGCTTGCAGCCCACCCCGTGCCGCAAGATTCTTTTCTATGACCTGCTCCGCCTTCAGATTGGTCGCTGAGGAGGTTGTATCCATTAACGATCGCTCCTAATTACCAATCGTGGCTTTTTGGGGGGCTGCTACTGGACTTCGAGGCCGTCGGCTCGAAACTGTCCGATTACGATATTAACCCGGTGTCCCGGTTTCACAAGCCGACCCTTGTTCGAGAACGCCATCCAGTAGATCTTGCCCGCCTCGGGCGCGCTGCTTTGACGTAATTTGCCGACCTTCTCCAAGGAAGGGACGACCAGTTTGACACCGGCTCCCGGGTCGATCAAGGATGGCTCGTTCTTCTTATCATTGAGGATTTTCGCCTTCTCCGGATCGAGCACGCGGTAGGCAAATCGAATGATCTCGCCCGACTCCGCCGACTTTACCGAGAGCGTGTCAACGCCCCATATGAGGGCATAATACTGGCGTGCGCTAGCCGATACCGGATGGGCTCGATATCGGCGTGGAACCGCTGTCGCTGGAGTCGTTCCAGTCGCAGGCTTTTCGTCGCCTTGAATCGATTGCGCTTGAGCGGGGGGAAGAACGAAAACGCTGGCGAGAACAGCTGTCAGTACGATCTTTGTGTTCGCCACTAACTTGTTGGATATCACCCTATTACTTCACCCAATCCTTCTGCATTCAGAATGCTAATGTACGCATCTTGCTCTAGCAACGCCTTTCTTCTTCTAGTGCATTTCCCCTTCGAGAAAACCACGCGTTCTCTCAGAATCACCCCATTTTACCCAGCTTGTTGTCCCTGCCTATGCCTTCTATCAGTTTGTGAGCCGGGCATCCAGGTTCGGATGCCCGGCCCCACGGTTGCTCCAGTTACGGTGTTACCGTAAATGTCACAGCTGCGTTGACGGGGGTGGTGCCGCCCGGGGTGGCGACTCGAACGTTCCTGGTGCTAAGTCCAGCCGTACCCGAGATTGTGACATTCACCGTTAGCTGAGTCCCAGCGGCGTTTACAACCGGAGCGCTGATGGTCAGGCCGTTGGGGCCGCCCCCCGCCGGTGGCGGAGCGGTCACCGAGGTCGCGCCGTTCAGGCCGGTGCCGGTTATGGTCACCGGTACCGTTGTGCCTCGCTTCCCGCTGGCAGGAGTGATCGACGCCACTGCCGGACCAAATACCGTGAAGCTCACGGTATTGCTTGTTCCGCCAGGCGTTTGGACGGAGACCGCATGAGTAGCGTTCGCTCCTGTGATTGCAGCGCCAGCTTGGATTGTGAAGGTCGCCGTGATCGTAGTGTCATTCACCACCACGAGGTTACTAACGGCGATAGCGTTTGCCGCCGTGCCGGACACAGTTACTGCAGTTGCCCCGGTCAGGTTCGTGCCGGTGAGGGTCACCGAAACGGCCTGGCCGCGTCTGGCAGAGCTGGGAGCGATCGATGCTAGCGTCGGCGCGGCAGCAGTGGCGCCGGCAAACTCGACCGCCCCGGCGTCAACTGCATTGTTCGACTTCCGCAGATTGCCGAAGAAATCATCCAGCGGTGCTGCTGCATAGGTCGCGCTCGAGTTAGCGTTCGTGATGTAGCCGATGGCCGGCGAACCCGCCGCCAACGAGTAATCACCGAGTACAAGGCCCGTTGACGGACTGGTCATCGACAATGGGCCCCAACTGATATTGACCCAGTTGTTGCCCTCGTCCACGGTCGCGCCTGCTGTCAGGCTGAAGACCGGGATCGGCACGTTGCTTTCGTTGGTGCCCGGGGGAACATTGAACCATCCGGTAGCACCAGCCTCTGGTGGCCTCTTCGAGCCGTTGCAGTATTGCGAGACAACGCCTGGGCTAAAGGAAGCCGAGTTGGGCCGGAAGCCTGTACCGCCTCCAGCATAGCCGGCGATACTGGTTAGCACCGACGCCTGGGGTGTAAACGTAACCCCTGAACTATGGTTGTTCGGTCCCGTGTCTCCACGCAGGCCGATATCCCAGTAGTTGAGCGCACTCGGAGGAGCGACGCACTGGCCAGTGCTGGCTTGATTCAGCGGCGGAACCAGCGCGACAGTAGCCTGCTGGGCTCCTGACGCCGGCTGTGTCACCACGATGTTAAAGGCACGGTTCTGCCAGAGCACATCGTTGTACAGAATCGGGAACGACACGCGCCTGCAAGCACCATTGGTGCGCCCACCGGAACCGGTTCCACCGACTCCGTGGCCTGTCGGGCAGGTGATGTTCGCCGGTAGTGACGCCAGGAACTCCACAGTGTGACCGGCGCTCGAGAGTCCGGCGGGCTGGGGATCCGACAGCGGCACGCAGCGAAGTTGAGCGTGGGGAGGTAGTGGATCGAGTGGACAGGTCGTTGGCGCGCTGGCTTCAGGAGCAAAGAAGGCTCCGAACAGCGACCCCGACGACGCAGTGGAATCGTTGGAAACGATCGTGTTGTTGATCAGGTTCACGGCTAGTGAATCCTGCAACGACACGCCGCCACCATCCCAACCGGCTACGTTGTTGGTGATGATGTTGTTGGTGACGTTGACCGAGTACCAGCGTTCTGGATTGTTGGGGAAGGTACCGACTTCAGCGCCATTGACACCCTGGAAGCGGAGGCCTCCACCTGAACCTGCTTCCGCAGCGTTACCCATGATGAGGTTGGCGTTGATAAGCAGGTTGCGACCGATGCCATCACCCACCGTACCAAAGGCGTGGGAGCAATCCGTATCCGCCTCTCCGGGACACGTGGGATCCGTATCCGGAGCGCTCATAATGAGCAGACCGCCTCCGTTGCTGGGGGTGGTTGGGTTCGTGGCCTGGTTAAACAGGATCGTGTTGTGTTGAATCTGGCCGTCCCAGACGAATCCCAGCTGAGAAACTCCAGCCCCGTCGCCGGTGCTCAAGTTCCCGCACACCCAGTTGAAGTTGAACGCGTAGTTGTCAGAGCCCGAACAGATAGCCACGCCGCCCGCTCCGGACGGAGTTGCCGCGAACAATTCATCGCCCTCGGACGAGTTCGCTGTGATCGCGTTGTTGTGAATGTTCACAAACCGGTCAAAGCAGAACGGTAGCTCAGTGCCCGCGATGTTGCTGGTCTGGCAAGACCCGGGATCTGGGTTGATACCGCCTTGCGTGTAGGCACCAGGATGTTCCCCTTGGCCGAGCGCGATGCCGCCCGCCAGTGTTCCCTGGTTGTTGTAGACCCGATTATTCGCGATTTCCAGGTTGTGGGCCCATCCGTGTACGTAGATGCCGCCACCGCCCTGGGAACTGTTCGTTACAGACAAGCCGTCAATACTTGACGGGTTGCACTGGAAGCTGCTTGGGAACAGATTTGGATTGGTTCTTCCATCCCCGCTACCGCAATCTTGAGGAACGTTCCTCAGAAGAGCTGTGCCGGCCGGGAATCCAGCTGGCTCAGCGCCGTCGGTCCACGGGTTCAGTCCCTCTGGGACGCGTACCCCCTTGGCGAGCACGGTAATTCCCGCTCCTTCATAGGCTCCCAGGAGCGATGGTTCCTGCAGTTGTTCTGCCAGGTTGCCATTTAGCCCAGCGTCCCAGCCGACCGTGGCTTCCAGCGGCAAGCGATCCACCTGCGGATTGGAGGTTGTTGGTCTGAAGCCGAACCAGCCGCTCCCGCAGGACGGGTCATACCCTTCCGGCACGCCCGTGGGGGCCAGTCCGAATAGGCAGACCACCTTCAGGCGCCAGTCGCCCAGCAACAGGCCGGAAGGATGCATATTGGCGTCGAGTATGGCGGAGGCAGCTCCGACACCTTGCAGCCGGACCGGCTTCCACATCAGCAACACTTCATGGTATTTGCCGGGAGGCACGATAAGCAGGTCGCCCGGTTTGGCGGCGTCAATTGCGGACTGAATCGACTGGCCAGCCGTCAGTCTCGTGGGAGCCTTGCCGCCAATCGTTACGGTCACGGCGTCGACCGATTTCTTGCGGTTGCCGGCCGTGATGACCAGTTCTCCGCAGCGTGCGCCATTCGCCGCACCGGTGGGGCCGCCATATTGCTGCTGCTGCTGCACGGAACAAAATGGCACCTGACTGCCCGTGGTGTTCGGCAAAGTGACGACGATCGTGGTGTCGCTCCAACTGCTAACGTTGGCGGTTATGCCACCGATGGTGACGCTTCCTGTGCCCTGTGTGGCGCCAAAGCCATAGTGATGGGTGATCGTCTTCTGGTTATACGGCGACAATGTAGTCGCGGGCCCGGAGTAGCCGTAATTGCTTACGATTTGGTCGCCCAAAGCATGGATCGTGATGGGGTGAGTGGTTCCGGGCGCAAGAACCCAGGGGCCAACTCCATCACCGTCCACCTCGCTGACCGCCGGGGTGGCATCCGGGTAGGCACAGTCGGGATGGTTGTATTCTGCTGCGAATGCGGCCGTGGGGATAACCGGCGTGTCCAGATACGAGGTCTGGCCGGGCATGAAGGTCCATTCATAGCAGAACTGGCTGTAAGCCGACTGGTAGAACGGATCCGCCGTCACGCCACTGCCACGATCGTTCATACACATGTCTAACGTATTGGGTATGTAGCCGCTCGGATCGGGCGGGTTCACGGCGAAGGTCGAGAAAGTCAGTCCGTTGTAAATTCCATGCTGGTCGGAATAGACGCGGGAGATTTCGTTCCCGGCCCAATCCCTAACACCTACCGGCAGGTTGGGGGGCGAGAACTTCTCGCCAAAAGCCGGCGCGAACGGATCGAATTCCGAAGTGAAGTCGTCCGAGATGATACCGGTGAAGTGTGCAGCGATGTGGGTCGAGCTGAAGACGTAGAACTTCGCCAACACCGACATCTGCTCTTCGAGCAAGACTTCCTTGCGATCGCAAAGCGGACGCGAAGCCCCGGCAAACGGCGCGTTCTGCCCCGACAGTGGGAAGAGGCTCATGTAGTCGGGAACTATGCGGGTCGCGCCCACGCACGGCCAGAAGGCTTCGACGCTTCCGGTGTCGCCCTCGTGGCGGGGCGTTACACCCTCGTTTGTCGTCGCCATCAGGGGATTATTGGGGTTGTAGCTTGCGGCGACTGCGGCTTGGTCCGGCATGATGAAGATGTTGCCGAAGCCGGCGAACTGCGAGGTTACTGGCGCCGTGTAGGTGTCGCCGAGCAGGATGTTCTTATCTTCTTCCTTCACTAGTTCGTAGCCTGGCGGAACAACCATTTCGACTACGTATTTGCCAACAGGCAGCATGGGTTCGCCGTCGGGACCAGCAGTGCAGATCGTGCAGTTTGTACCGGAGAGTGCGCCGGGCGTACCGTTGACGCCCGAGACAACGCCGGTCGGCGTTACAGGTGCGCCGCTTGACGGATCTCGGCTAATGATGCTCGGGAACTTGTACATGCCGTCGTAAGGAGCCGGTTGGAGCTGGTTCCAGTTGTGCATGCCGTCATAGCACTTGTACTGCGAGCCGTTAGGCAGCGCAGTGCCGGGGTTGAGTAAGTTCGGCTGTCCCAACAGCGTGTAATAGAAGGGATCAGTCGTCGACTGGCCCGGGCAGCTCATATAAGGCTTGTTAGTACCGGGATAGAAGCCCTGCGCCCAGTCGTCCCAACTGCTGGTCTCGGTGGCATCCACCAGTTTGAGAGTCGGGGTGACTCCGTCTGGCGCGAAACCTTCCTGGTAAAGGTTGATCTTGACATGCGGAACCTGGGGCTCCCACGTGAGCTGGAGCAGCAGGGCCGGGTCGTCAAAGGGACGGGTCGAGGCATACACGACATGGCCGTGGATGCCGCCGTTCTCACCGGCCGCAAAAGGTGTCTTACCGAATTCCAGTAGCTGGTTCTGACCCATGAAGCTCTGCCAGCCGTAACTGAGAGCCCAGGACGGATCGACTCGACCGGTGGAACCGCCAGCCGTGTCGCCAGCAGGACAATCTGCATTGGCGCAATACCTTGCGCCCGGAACCCGGAGGGCCGCAGGCACAGAGAAATCCTCAGCGGTCCTGGCCATGTTCAGCATTGAGGTGGCAAGCCCGCAAGACGGGTAGCCCCCCTGGCCGCACGCGTAGGGGCCGGTGGAGCCGTCAACCGGGCCGCCCGCATCGTTGATCACGTGCGTCCCTGTGTTCTTATAGCGGATCGAATCCGTTTCCACCACGTACCAGTTGAAGATCGGAAAGACTTCGTTGAAGCCGGCGAAACCTTCCAGATCGGTGCTGTTGAGGTTGGAGATGCTGCCGTCGCGGTACCGGATGTTGGTCGGTACCAGCGACAGACCCTGTTCGCCATCCTGCGATACACCGTCCCCGTTGACGTCAAAGAACGTGCGGGTTGAGAGGTTGTTCTTCCACCCGTGGACTCCGATTTCTCCCATGTCGCAGGTTGTGCCACTGGAACCCGATCCGTGGCATAAAGTCGCGTTATCGACGCCCACGCGGACCGGGGTCGAAATCCCGTCGACGATCTGATCGTTCCATTGGTCGAAGATGGTAAGTCTCCAGTCACCAGCGGGGATCCCGGTCAACGAAAACTGCCCACTGACAGGGTCGCACTTGGCGAAGGCGATGTCAGCGCCATCCGGGCTACCTAAGCTGGCGTAGCACTGGGTGTAGCTGAAGGTGTCGCGCGAACCGCTGCCGTAGAGTCGCTCATCCGACGGGCGGCTCATGCGTGCGCCTGTGACTGTTCCTCTTACGGTCTGGGTACACGCTGGGGCACCGGGGCCGTTGCAAAGCGCAGTTCCTTGATCTTTGATGAACTGCGGATTGGCAAAGCCGATGGAAACATGGAATGACCCCGGACCGAACTCCTGGAAGTACGCAGGCTCACCTGCCTTGATGAAGGCTTCGTGATCTTTGCCACCGTCCAGTGTGTTGGTTTGCAGCCATTCCTCACCGGCCGCAATTCGGTCAGCTGCGGGTGTGGCTATGATGCCGTACCTTCCGGGTGGCATGTTCGCGACGATTGCCTGCCCCGCCAGTGGCGACAGAGTGACGCCATCTGCCTCGTACTTCGGACAGACCGGGATTACGCCGGTGATGCCGCCGACATCGTTCGTGGCGCCGTCGAATCCGGTCATCGGGTTTGCCGTGATCGGGCACGCGTCCATCTTCGTGACCGGATCGATGCTTCCCGCCAGCGCGTTCGACAAAGGCTGGTTGAACTCGTCGTAGGTCATCTGTCCGGCTGAGTCGCCCGACTGGCCCACCAGGTCCACAATGGTGATGTTGAACCCTCCCAAGCCGGGCTCGTTGGGCGCCAATATGTCGATTCCGCCACTGGCATCATGCTCGCCGTTGAGCGGATGATCGTCTTCGAACACGAACACCGAGACTTTGGCTGGTGGCTGGTTCTCTGGCTCGACCAGAACTGTTACGGGTGCGAAAGTGCCGGTACAAGTTGTTGCTGGCGGCACCGGTGTGCAGGCGTTAGCGATCTGAGCGCCGCCCATGGCATGTCCCGGGTCCATAGCATCACCCGGCAGAACCGAGATGTAGTAGTGCTTGGTCGGATCCAAAACGACCTGGCTGGGATTCAACGGTGTCTTGGTTGATCCAGGATGGCAAATGCCATTGCCTATATCGCACACCGCGGACGCACCGAGCACGGACTGGCCACTTTCGCAGGAAATCGTTCCCGTGCAGCCCTGCGCTACGACTGGCATGTAGCTGGTGTGGAAGTTCGTCCCAAAAATGGCCGGGGTTCCCTGCGGAGTGGCTAGAGGGCAACTCGCCGGCAGGGGGTTCGTTTGGCAATTAGGGTCGACAAAGAAGGTACGGTCTTCCTCAATAATCCACCGGTAGTCCTGATTAGCAAGTGGAGTCTTGCTTTGTCCTTCGACCAGGGTTACTTGAAGATTGCTCGCCGTCGGGAAGACGAGCGTGGCTGTCGCCGCTGAGGCCGCGTTTGTTCCCTGAGAATTCTGGGGCGTAAAAGTCAAGCTGTGCGAGCCCGAGGTGGCAACGGTCGCGGTGAACCCGCCATTCTCATCCATGGCTACTGTTCCGCCTGCCAGAACGGGAGCAGGGGAAGCGGCAATGGTCAGCGGATAGCCGGCTGCGTCCTTACAGAACGCCAGCACGCCAGGAGGCTTGATGCTCAAAGTCGTTGCCACATTCGAGGTGTACGTGGGAGAGGGGACGATGCAGCTAATGCCGCTCGCCGCCTCAATCGGTGCAGCGCCAAGTGTCACCAGAGCGCACGCGGTCGTTGAGGTGTTTGCGCAATACGTAAAGCTGGTCGGAGACCCGGTATACGTAAAGGTGCCATTCGCGTTGAGAGTCAACCCGGCCGGCGCCGTGCCCGAGACCTGGACGCCGTAAACATTGACGTCATTCCCGATCAGACCCTTGGCTGGATCTGACACCGTTAGGGTCTTGCCCGCAACCACAGCGTTATAAGTATCTGGGTTGGCTACGGCTGCGGCGAGTGAACCGGCGAGTGGCAGTCCCGCACCGTTGATGCCGATGTAGGCCAGCATCCCTGCGTCGCGACTGGTCGCATTGCCCGACAAGCTCCCTTGACGGTCGAAAATCGGGAGAGCCGTCCCGCCAGCGGCAGGTACATTGATCGTTACGTCGTAGGTCTTACCCGGGGCCATGAACACTTCGTTCTGCACTCGGGTTACGCCGGGAAGTGGATTGCCGTCTTCCGCAATCAGACCGAAGCCCGAGATCGCCGTCCCCGTTTGGGCGCCAACAATCGACGGGATGTGCATGCGCAGGCCAGCATTCACCATGCGCACCAACACGGTTCCAGAAGCCACAGTTGCGGGCGTGGTTGGGAACAGCGAACTCGTGGCATTGGTCCTGTCGAATGCAACTCCGTTGATGAGGTAATAAAGTGGCGAGTAGTTCACGGCTGGCGGATAGCATTGATGGTAGGTGCCCGAGCTCGGATTGCCGCAACCGCCTGGTTGCCCCGACCACACCATGGTTTCGCTGAAACCAGCCGTATTGACCGCGGTGCTGACCGCGTTGTTCTGCACGGGGTCGATTTCACTGAACAGGAATGATGCATCCGCGTTGTAAGTCACTGCGGGCGTCGTCCCGACTGGTGGGTACGCAATGCCGTTGACTGCATCGGTAACCACTACCATGCCGTACAGACCCATGGGCCCCTGAATCGACGGGTGCGTGCCCGACTCAAGCAGGTACGTGCCAGGGCGAGGCGTTAACCACGTCAGAGCGGTCGCGGTCGTCGCTCCTGCTGCCACTTCCGTGGAGAACGACTGTACGCGTCGCTCCTGCGGTGGCGGAGTATTCGTTGTAGTGGGGTCCGCGACCGGCCATGTGGCGCCCTGTACGGCGTGATCGGGACTCGCTGTGCGGGTCGGCGTCCCTCCGAGGCCGCCACCCAACTGGCCCACGATTGTCAACGAAGTGGGTACACTGTTGGTCCCGAAGGTCAGACTGTTCGTGAGGTTAATCACCAAGGTCTGTCCCGTTGGCACTGTAATCACCACGGGCGACCAACCGGCCGCCGCGAGATTCGACTTGGCGCAGCTCGCGGTTGAACCAACCACGGCCGTGCCGCAGCTGTAGCCCCACATAGGAACAACCGAGCCATCGGGCAAGGTGATGGTGGTTGGTCCCGCGGTCAGATTGATTTGCTGCTGGGCGACGGCCCAACTCGCTCCAAGGAGGAGAACCAATACCGCCAGTGCCGTTGTTCGTAAAGTCGCTTTGGGACAATTGAATCGCATCGCTCTCTCCTCAGTTCCTCAGTAGTTAGTTGGACTCGTCGATGACAAATTCCCGGGAATCGACCAGCATCATCATCAGCATTCCGCCCGGGAAAATGTTGTTCGTGGTGATTTCGCGCTCGTTGTGCGAGTGCCACATGAAGGCAAAGCCGGCTTCTGAATCGGGTGCATTCGCGACTGTGCCGGAGGGTGGCGTAGTGCCCGTGTTGCCGACGGCGCGGACCGTTGCGTCCGGACCGAGATAGGGACTGCCGCCGAACCAGGCACCGTTCGCTAAGATGTTCGGATCAGGCAGAGTTGCCGGACCGCCACCTGCGACGTCGCCGAACGGATGAGTCTGGAGTGGCTTGTTGTGATCCTGGCACCACTCGAAGTAATTGATCGCAGTGGGAGCACCCGTGTTGTAGCCGTTAGCATCAGGGTTGCAAGGCAGGGTGGATCCGGAGGCTGCGTTGTGACCATACGGATCCCAGTTCAGACCTTTGCCGCTCCAGTAGTAGATACCATCCAGCGTGAGGCCTGGAGTCGTAGTCGTGGTGAACAACAGAGGTCCGGCGAGACTGTTTGGATCGGTCGCGCTGAGAATCAAATTGCCATCGCGCGCCAGAACGCGTACGTGGTTGCCGTGCTCGTGGAACGGATGTTGCCAACGCCCGGTGCCAATGACACGCAGCAGCACCAGTTCGCCCGGATGCATGTGCGGGTTGCCGTTGTAAGGTTGGTGTGGATATTCAGGGGCGTAATTGGGGTCCATCAGGTCGGGCATGGAGCGGCCGTTGATCATGAAGTAGGCGGGAACATAAGGCTCGGTCGCAACGGTCATGCAACCAGTGCAGGACCTGGTGGACTGTTCCTCCGCCTGGCGGTGAATCCTGGGATCCATCTCCGAGAACTGGAAGAGGTATTCCCGGTCATAGCAGGCTTCCGGGTGGTTGTAGGCTGCAGCCGCAAGTCGATAATTAGCTTCATTCCAATGGCCTTGCGCCGTCAGGTTTGTGGCGTGGTTCCCCGACGTGCAGGCGCCGGGAATAGCAGAGGGGATGACAATGATCGCCCCATACAAGCCCATCTCAACCTGCAAGTCGCCCTGCGTTCCGCTGTAATAAGCGTGTGTTCCCGCCGCGGTCGAAGGAATAGTGAGCGTGTAGGTCACGCTGCCCCCAGGCGCCGCTTCCTGCGTCAGCAGGCCCGCTACACCGCCCGACGTCGACACTTGAAAGCCGGGGAACAGAATGGACGTGTTGCCCGCAGCCGTGGGGAGACTATTCGCCAGATTAACTGTGACCGTTGAGCTCCCCGATGCGGGTGCCGTGACGATCAAGGTAGGTCCGGGAACCTGCATGGTGCCGCAGGACCCGGTACTGATCGCGGATGGCGCGAAAGTCGGGACAAACCCAGCGGCGCAGCCGTATCCCCACGAGTACACAAACTGGCCGTCGGGCTGAGTCAAGAAAGCCGGTTGTGCCGTCAGGTTAAAGGTCGTACCCGTGATTCCGGGAGCCGCAGCATGGGCCATGGCAGTAAACAACAGGGTCACTGCCACAATCGTTGCGAGAAGCAGTTGTGTTTTCGAGATCGCTTTTTTCATGTTCATCGCCCTCATTGCTGCGCTCCTAATTGATCCGGACTTCGGTCATCAGGCCACCGAAGTTCTCGGCATCGTTCGACAAGTGGTCAAGATTGGGGGTGTAGAGGTAAAACACGCTACCGGAGGGATACTTGCCGGTGTCGCTGGCATCCAGAATCACGTCGAGTGATTCGCCGCCCGCCAACGTGATCGAGTTGGTGTTGTAATAGAGATTGTTTCCCGCCTGATCCCGCAGCAGCTTGGCATTGAGCGCAATGACCTGCATCGGGATGCCCAGCGAGGCCAGCGTCTGATATTCCGTGACGTCCAGGTCCGCGATGCGCAGGAGCGCCCTTCCGCCGACCGGAATGTTGATGATCGCCGACATCGGCTGCGCATAATGCAAGGAGCCATCCGTCGTCTGCGTCGCCAGCGGCCCATCATGGATGGTGTCGGGATAACTGCGGCCGTTCAGCAAGAAGTACTTGTCCTTCATCTCCGTAAAGCCTTCCGGATTGAAGGTCATGCCGACAAAGTGGAAATTAGGGTCGAAGCCGTGAATCTGGATGGGATACTCGACGTCGTATTTGGTCGTGCCGTCGCCATCGTTGTAGGCGTACTTGCCCCCTCCTGTCGCACCCGTATTCACCGCGGGCAGTGGATTGCTGCAGAGGATGTCCGTGGAATCGCATTTCGTGCGCTGATCCAGTTGCTGGGCCTGGAGTGCGGCATAGAGCGACATACTGCTTGGTACCCGGTTCTGACGCGGCCGCACATAGAGCTGACCCACCATGCCCATCTGCAAGTGTTCCGGAGGGGTAATGTGGCAATGCCAGAAGTAAGTGCCGGCATCGGGAGCCAGATAGTAATAGGTGAAGCTGCCGCCGATGTTAATGGCGACCGACGCGTCCGGCACGCCGTCGTAGAAGGCGGAAGCATTGGGATAGCCGTGGAAGTGAACCGTGTGCTGTTCGAACAGGTCCGGGCGCATAACCTGGCCGACGTTCGTCAGCGTAAGGAAGAACTCGTCATCTTCATCAATCGCCATCAGAGGTGCCGGCATGTTGCCATTCATGACGCCGACATCCATGATCGGGCGCGGATCGACGTGCCCATCGAGACACAGCCCCAAGGTGTCCGGTACGCAAGCGCCGCTTGCGATGGCATCCAAGTCGGAAGCCAGTCCGACGGCCCCGTTGTAATTGAAAAGCGATGGGTTGCCGAAGGAATATGGTGACTGGCTCGCGCCATCAGACGTGGCCGGATCACCTGGCACCAACGGAGGAGCGACTGTATTGAAGACGTTCGGGAACTGTGTGCCGGGCTGGCCTTTTGACATGTCCGCCAATCCGGACAGAGGACCGAAGGCAAACAGATAAGTCTGGCTGCCGTCGCCCATAGTTGCGAAACCGTCACCACCCGAAATCTGCTGGCACTTGATCGCGCCGTTCACGTTCGCGGTCGGCACCAAATATCCGTTGGCACCTGCAGCAAGTGTCGTCGCAGTTGTGTAGGCAGGTTCCGAATTGTTGTCGTGGAGTGCCGACGGGTGGGTGATCGTGCTGGATGGACACTGGACCTGGAACGACTGGCCGCTTGCGGCGACGGTCGCAACCACGACCAGAACTAGGGAGAGATAGATTGGTGACATCTTCCTCATGACCGTGTAGCCTCCTGGCTTTCCTGCGGGCGCAAACCGCGCCGGGATGGTAAGTGCTGCTTCTGTCGCCGAGCCCCAACCACTTTGTGAGCCGCGGCTGAGAACATAAGATCAGCGATAGCTCAGACATGTCCGATGTGAGCTAACCGTCGAGCTCCACTTACCGCACAATTGATTTGTTTGTGATCCCCAAAACGGTCAGCTCAGCATCTAGGGGGAGTGCTGGATACCGCCGCTACTTACGACCTACCACAGCAGTCGTGAAGTGAGCTGAGCTTAAGCGTGTTAGCAGGCACTGATTTTGTTCAACAGCAAATATCCCGGTCCGTCTGCG
>WNGO01000759.1_pt1 | contig 23737 bp, 16 predicted proteins | sample 5400511 | NCBI WGS metagenome assembly WNGO01 (sample SAMN13153380, study PRJNA577476) | soil metagenome | isolation source: 20 cm soil or saprolite under Garry oak tree replicate 2 | place: USA:California | collected 2016-06-15 | reverse complement strand
CAGGACTTCATCCAGAGTCATCGTCTTGGCGCCAATCTCATCCGGCGCTTTGCGAAACGTGCAGTAGCCGCAGAAGTCGCGGCACAAATTAGTCAGCGGCACGAAGACCTTTGGCGAGAACGTGACGACTCGCCCTTTGTGACGATCTCGCACTTGCCCCGCCATCGTGATCAAAGCTTGCAGCTCCTCGCCATTTAATGCGCTGAGTGTGTGCGCTTCCGTGCGATTCGGCAATTTGCCTTGCAGGCAGTCTTTCAAGATTTGCAGCATCTGCTTGTTTGAATATCGGATTGGCCGTTCGGTTTCAAACCACGTGTTGTCAGTCGCAGAGTGACTTTTAGATTTGTAGTTGCCCCGGAGACTTTTGCTATGGTAGGTCTTGAGCGATGTCGGTGATAGAAAAGACAACCGACCCGGAGGATAGAGCCATGGATAATTTTGATAACGTGCTCGTCATCGATGCCGACGGCCATGTTTATGAAGGAAACGTCGATTTATCACCGCGGATGCCGGAGAGGTGGCGATCCCAGGCGCCGGTGCGATTAAAAGATAACGAGGGTAATTCACGTATTCTATTAGAAGGCCGCCTGTGGTCTGCGTCGCAGGGGCTTGCCCCAGGTGTCTCGGGTCCGATGACGGAGAAAGCGCGCGGCTATCGAGCCGGCATGGTCGATCCTGTCTCCCGGATCAAAGACATGGACGAGGAAGGCATCGACGTCGCGATCTTGTTCGGCACCCAGATCGCGCTTACCGTTAACGGTTTGATGAACAAGGAATTGGCTGCCGTGCTTTGCCGGGCGGTCAACGAGTGGCTGATCGAATACTGTTCTTCGGATCCAAGGCGTCTGCTCGCGGTCGGCTTGATTCCCTGCCAAGATCCGCCGGCAGCGGTGAAAGAATTGGAGTATCTCAAGAAGATGGGCGCGATCACGGCGATGCTCCCGACCAACGTGTATGGCCTGAATAACATGGGGGATCGCATGTTCGACCCGATTTACGACTGTGCGCAATCGTTAGAAATGCCGCTGAGCGTGCACCCGCAAACCGGCCACGACGGCGTGCTCGGTGTTTCCGGCGTCATGGGCGCGGGCAGCGAGCGCTTTCGCAAGTACGCCTACGTCCACATGACCGCGTTTCCATTCGAATTGATGATCGCCATGATGCACATGATCGGCGAGGGCGTGTTCGATCGCTACCCGAGGCTGCGCGTCGGTTTCATGGAAGGCGGCGCGGGCTGGTTGCCGTTTTGGGCCGAGCGGTTCGACGAGCATATCGAGAAACTTGGGCCCCAGATGCCCGAGCTGCGCCGCCAACCGAGCGACATCATCCGTGGCGAACAGGTCACGTTGACCTGTGAATCCGAAGAAACCGGCCTCGATCGCGTATTCGCAGCCAATGGCGAGAGCACCGTGATGTACGCCTCGGACTATTGCCATTGGGATTGCCACTTCCCTTATTCGGTCAAAGACGTTGTCGACGGCAAAGATCTTTCCTTCGCGCAGAAAGAAAAATTGCTGAACAAGACCGCCATCGAATTCTTCAAGCTCAAGAATCTGCCCCAAGCCAATGCGCTCAAGACCGCGCGCCGGAGCTGGGAAAATGGCAAGGCGAAGGCAGCCAACGCCTAAGGAACAAAGAAAATGAGGCTGGGAGTACTCGTCTTCGTCTTTTTCATTGGCTCCGTCTCCGCACAGGGAGCCGAGACCCCGTACAAAATCAGAATCGGCTTTCCCTCCCTGGCATTTTCTTACATGCCATTTTATGTGGCGCAGGAAAAAGGCATCTATAAAAAATATGGCATCGAGTCGGAGTATATTCAGATGGGCACTACGATTCAGCCTCAGGCCGTGGTGGCGGGCAACATCAATTACTTCACCTCGGTGTCCACGGGAATATCCGCGGCAGTGGCCGGACTGCCGCTAGTCATCGTCATCAGCTTTTGCGACAGTTCGCCATGGGTGTTAGTTACGCACAAGGACATCAACAAACCGCAAGATTTGATCGGTAAAACCGTCGCACTCTCAGGAATCCGCACGTCGCCCTACTATTTCTTTCAGGCGTTTTTAAAAAAATCCGAAATCAACGAAAAGGATGTGAGCACGATCAATACAGGCGGCACGGCGGATAGTTTTCGCGCGTTGACAACCAACCGTGTCGTCGGCACGGTCTTGACGCCGCCGTTCGACGACAAGGCGGTTTCGTTGGGTTACAAGAAATTCATGCAGCTCGGTGATCTGGCAGACATCCCTTACGTCGGATTGGTCACGTCGCAAAGTGAAATCAAAAACAACCGCGAGTCCGTGCGCCGGACGGTTGCCGCGGTGTTCGACTCGCTTGCCTGGCTCCGCTCCAATCGCGCCGAAAGCGCTAAGATGATCGTCGATAAATTCAAAGTAAACCAACCGGAAGCGGAAAATACTTACGCGACATTAATCAGGCTCTTGAACAAAGACGGCCGGCTCAATCCCAAAGTCGCGCGCGGTTATCTCGACATCTTGCGTCAGGAGCGGCCGATCCCGGCGGACTACGATCCGATGAAGCATGTCGATTTGTCTCTGCTGCCGGGGAACCGGTAGAGACTCAGCCAGTAGGTGCGGATGAAATCACGGCTGCTTGTTAAATTATTGCTCGGTTTTATTTCGTTGTTTGGATTGGCTGCGGACAGTCACTCGCAGATGCGGCGTCATATCAAAGTGGTTTTGGAAACGAAACAGTCCGGTACCAGTAACCAGGAAGTCGTGCAAGGTTCCGGCGGCGTCATCATTCGCCGAGGCACGGTAAATCCCTCGGGAAGAATCATCGCCAACGACCGCCAGACGACCGTTCAGCGCTCCAGCGGCATCTTTACTTTGGTGCTGGATGGCGGCGAATCGATCCTTGCCGTCGCGACGCGAGTGCCGCAGAACCAAGCCAGCTACTTCTACAATTACTCGCTAGGCGTGGGCTACATCGAACAACGGATTGTCTTCAACGACGTCGGCACTTCACTGCGGGTAAACGCCGCCACGATGGCGGACGGGCAAATTAGATTACGCCTCACGCCGAGAATCAGTTACTTCTCGACGGAACGCCCCGGGGCCATCGATTTCAGCGAAGCGTCGACCGAGCTGATTGTGCCCAACGGCCAGGCAGTATCGTTGGGCGGTTCGACGACCAAACTACATGAGATTACGCGCCAAATCCTCGGTTACCGCGACCGCGCGAGTAGCGATGAAATCAGTCTAATCGTAACCGCGACTTTACAATAGTTGCCAACCATCCGTTCAAGTTGCTTCACCCAATTGCCGCGCATCGAACCCGTGACTAAAACCAAACAACTCATCATCGTTTCTATGGTCTTGCTGTTCGTTGGTTTCGCCTTTGCGCAGCCAAAGGCGGGAAGACTACGCGTCGCGACGCGCTTGGTTAGACCCTTCGTTTACGAACAACAGGGACAGCTGACCGGTTTCAGCGTCGAGCTCTGGCAGGAAATTGCCAGGCAAATGAATGTGCAGTCGGAATTTGTCGTCAAGCCGACGGTTAAGGAATTGTTGGACGCGGTGAAGTCTAAGGACGCGGCGCTCGGCATCGCCGCGATCTCGATCACGGCGGATCGCGAAGTGGAATTGGATTTTTCCCAGCCGATGTTCGATGCCGGGTTGCAAATCCTGACTCCGGTTCAAGGTGGCCGTGACACGCTTGTCGAAGCGATCATGGCTAATTTGTTGTCCGTCACCGTCCTGCTTTACGTTTTGGGGGTAGCGCTCATTCTTCTGCTGATGGCGCATTTAGTCTGGCTATTTGAGCGGCGCAACGCCACTGGTATGCTGACCCATCGGACGTATTTTCCAGGGATTTTCGAGGCGTGCTGGTGGGCAGCTTCGACGCTTGCCACCCAAGCCGATCAAATGCCGCGCGCGGCGACGGCGCGGATCATTGCCGTCATCTGGATGTTCATGAGTGTTGTCTTTATTGCGTACTTCACTGCGGCGGTCACTTCGTCTTTGACCGTTCAACAATTGCGTGGCGACATCAACGGGCCGGAGGATCTTCCCGGCAAACGCGTCGCCAGCATAAAAGGCAGCACTTCCGTGGAATATCTGCGCCAGCATAGCGTCGACCCAGTGGAGTTCGCGAAGATCGAAGAGGCGTATCAGGCCCTCCAAGACGGCCAGATCGAGGCAGTCGTGTACGACGCACCGGTCTTGCTCTTTTACGCGGCGCACGAGGGCAAGAGCAAAGTGCAAACGGTCGGAGCAATCTTTCGTAAGGAAAACTACGGCATCGTCTTTCCGTCCAACAGCCTGTACCGTAAACCGGTCAACGAAGCATTGCTGAAGCTCAAAGAAAACGGCATTTATGATCAGCTGTATACGAAATGGTTTGGCGGCGCGACGTAAGAACTGTTCCGAGTTTTCGGGTTTAGAGTTTCGAGTTGAACCCGAAACCCTAGACTCGCAATCCGAAACTGCCGAAGGCGCGCTTGACAAAAACCTCGCGCCTTGATGACCTAACTATCAATCGGAAGGAGGGCCTAGCCATGTCATTTAACGGCCATACCATTATTGACGCCGACGGTCACGTGATCGAAGATTGTCAGGCCATCATCGACTACATGCCCCAACCTTATCGCGATAAGTACGAGACCCATAGTTTTTTCAATCCGTTTCCGCCCCTCGACCACCTTCACTCATCCAACTTGCACGATTTCCAACCAGGCGCTTTTAATAAAGTCGGTCCCGATGGCTGGGTCGATTTTTTAGAAGACGTCGGCATTGAGACGACCGTTCTCTACACGACTCTCGGTCTCGCTTTCGGTAAGATCGTCAGTCGCGATTGGGCGATCGACGTGGCGCGCGCCTACAACGATTGGCTTTACAACACCTACATGAAGCGCAGCCCACGATTTAAGGCGATGGGTTTGATCGCGCTACAAGAACCGGCGGCCGCTGTGGCAGAATTAAGAAGGATCGTCAAGGAGCTCGGCATGTGCGGGGCGATGTTGCCATCGACCGGCATTCAAGCCAATCTCGGCGATCAGCGCTACTGGCCGATTTATGAAGAAGCTAACCGCCTCGGCTGTGCCATAGCCGTGCACGGCGGCGCGCATGAAAATCTCGGACTGGACGATCTGACTCCCTACGCACCGGTGCACTCTCTCGGGCATCCTTTCGGCCAGATGATCTCGTTCGGCGGCCTGATCTTCAACGGCGTCTTCGAAAAATTTCCCAATGTCAAATTCGGTTTTATGGAAGGCGGCGTCGCGTGGTTTCTCGTCTGCCTGGAACGCTTCGATCGCTCGTGGGAAACCCATATTCAGCACGACCCGCGTAAGCGATTCCTGGAGCTCCGTCCCAAGGAAAAAGTCAGCGAATATATCGCGCGCCATATCGACGCCGGGCGGATCTTCGTCGGCTGCGAAGGCGAAGAACCGGACATCGCGCACGCGATCAAAAGAGTCGGCAACAAACCCTGGGTCTATTCGAGCGACTACCCGCACGAAGTCAATAACGAGTTCTGTAAGCACGAGATCAACGAATTTCTCGAAAACGAAGAGATCGGCGCTGCCGACAAGGCCGCGTTTCTACACGGCAATGCGCGGCGGTTTTACAATCTCGGAGCGGCGGGGCTATGAGCACTCCTGCCAGCATCGGCCTGATCATTCCGTCCGGCAATCGCCTGACGGAACCGCAGTTCAACGCGTACGTTCCGCCGGGCGTTGGCGTACACATCACCCGTTTGCGCATGACCGGAAAATTCCGCAAGCCACTGAGCGAGCTCAAACGGCCGCTCGCCGAGGCGGCGGAAGCTATTTCGGACATTAGGCCGGGAGTGATCGTTTTTCACTGCACGGCAAATTCGATGGAGAGCGGCCTAGCTCACGAGAAAGCCTTGGTTGATATTATCGAGGAGGCGAGTGGCTGTCCGACGATCACGACGGCGCAAGCGATCACGCAAGCGTTCAATCAATCTGGCATCAAGAAGGTCGTGCTGATCAGCCCCTACGTCAAAGCTACCAACCAGCTCGAAGTCAACTATCTCAACCAGACCGGCTTTACCGTGTTGCATGAGCTGGGACTCGGTCTGGAACCTCACGCTTACTCGACGGTAACGCCGCAAGAGTGGAAAAACATCGTCAAGGAAAATGCCCGAGCTGACGCCGACGGCTATTTTTTGAGTTGCACGAATACGCGCATGATCGAAGCGATCGAGGATTTGGAAAAGGATCTCGACAAGCCGGTCATTAACAGCAATCAGGCGACGCTTTGGGCTTGCTTGAAAAAACTCGGCATCCCGCACACCAATAGAAAACTCGGACGACTCTTTCACTAGTTGCGATCGCACTTACCGGCGGGCGCGATCCAAGGCGTCTCCTTCGCCGGGGATTTTGCGGCCGCAGAAATCCGCCCACGAGCAAGTCCGAATCATCCGTCCATTTCTTGCGGCGAACGTGTGCTCGGCCGCGCCATGCCGGCGAGCTTTTCCATTAAGCCGGTGTTGCGCTTCTCGACGCGAAAATTGCGGATCGCCATCGCCAAAGCCTTGCGGCTGCCGACGATGACGACGAGCTTCTTGCCGCGGGTGACCGCCGTGTAAAGAATGCTCCGGTGCAACAGCAAATAGTGCGACGTATGCAGCGGAATGACGACAACTGGGTACTCGCTGCCCTGGCTCTTGTGCACGGAAGTGGCGTACGCCAAACCAATTTCGTCGAGCTCGTCGGACTCGTATTCGACGACCTTGTCTAAAAAATCGACTTTTACACTGCCGATTTCCCTGTCGACAGCGACAATGCGTCCCAGATCGCCGTTGAAAACGGCTTTGTCGTAGTTGTTGCGCAGCTGCATGACTTTATCGCCCCAGCGCAAGGTAGATCCGGCGCGTTCCAAACCGGTGCCCGGTGGATTGAGCAGAGCCTGAAGCTCGCGGTTGAGATTGATCGTCCCCAACAAGCCGCGATGCATCGGCGTTAGCACTTGGATCGCCTGGCCAACTGCGTCCGAGTCTAATTGGAGCGAGCGCGGGATTTCCTCACGCACCAAAGTCTTCACCGTTTCGAGAATTTCCTCCTCGGATTCCCTCGCCAGAAACGCAAAATCGCTGCTGCCACTCGCTTCGCGAAGCCAAAGCGGCTGGCCTTGCAGGATGCGGTGCGCGTTGACGACGATGAGGCTCTCGCGATCCTGGCGGAAGATTCGTCGGAGCACGACCTTTGGCACCACACCGGAGTCGATCAAATCGCGTAGCACGCTGCCCGGCCCCACCGACGGAAGCTGATCGACATCGCCGACGAGGATAAGATGGCTGTGCGGATCGACGGCGCGCAGCAAATGATCCATTAGCGGCAAATCGACCATCGAGGTCTCATCGATGATGATAAAATCGACTTGCAGCGGATTGTCTTCGCTCCTTTGAAAACCGCCTTGTCGCGGATTGTATTCCAGCAGTCGATGGATCGTCATCGCTTCTTCGCCGGCGCTCTCGGTCATGCGCTTTGCCGCCCGTCCCGTCGGCGCGGCCAGCGCGAACTGGACCTTGGCGCGGCGCAAGATCGTCAGCAGCGCGGTAAGGAGTGTAGTTTTGCCCGTGCCCGGCCCGCCGGTGATGACAAGTACCTTTTCGCGCAGGGCGTGCTCAGTGGCGCGCATTTGGTCTTCATCCAAAGTTAGTGACGCGGGCCCGAACAACTCAGGACTCACCAAATCGATCGCGCCGCGAGAAGTTTGGCCGGGCCGGCTCCAGGGACCAAGCATTTTTTCTCTCTGCAAACGCGACGGCGTCGACAAAAGACTTTGTAACGCCGCAGCGACACGGCACTCGGCATGATAAAGCTCTGCCAAGTAAACCTGCGTATCGTTGCGGTCAGTGACTTCGTGAAGCACCAAATCGCCCTTCCCGGCAAGCTTGGCGACCGCCGCGTCCACCGGATCTTCGTCGATATTCAAAAGCGCGGCGACGTTTCGCTTGAGCGACACGAGTGGCGCATAGCAATGGCCGCGATCCGCCATTTCGCGCAGCATGTGCAGAACTCCGGCTTGCACGCGCAGCGGAAAGTCACCGCGAATGCCGATCTGATCCGCTAGTCGGTCCGCCAGGAGAAAGCCGATGCCGTGCACCTGCTGCGCCAGCGCGTAGGGATTTTCTCGAACTTGACTGACCGTGTCGGCGCCAAAAACCCGGTAGATTCGCAGCGCCAACGAGGCGCCCACACCGTGGCCCTGCAGAAAAACCATCACGTCCTGCATGCCGCGCTGTTCCTGCCACGCCTGTATGATACGGTGGGCGCGCACTTCACCGATGCCTTCGACTTCGAGGACGCGAAGCGGCTGCTCCGAGAGAATTTTCAACGTTTCCAGGCCGAAGGCCGTGACCAACCGTTTGGCGTACGTGGGGCCGATCCCCTTGATCAGACCGGAGCCGAGATATTTTTCGATCCCCTCGCGCGTGGCGGGATCGACCTTCTCCCAATGATCGACCTGAAACTGTAAGCCGTAGCGCGGATGGCGCTTCCACGAGCCACTGACTTTGATTTCTTCGCCTTCCGAAACCGGAAAGATCGTGCCGACGATCGTCATTCCGGGTCCACCGTCGTCATCGAGACGCGCCACGGTATAGTGCGTCTCGGGATGTTGATAGGTGATCCGGCTGATCGTGCCTTGGATTGATGTCGGCTCGTTCAGTTTGTCCATCAACGACATCTCTGGGGAATTATCCTACGCGAAAGCTTTGCGGGCGTAAACGATGCCCCTTGCCTTTTGTCAGGGGGGAGATAAGATTCTTTCCAATATTCGTGTCCAGATTCGCTCCCGACAATTAGCTTTTTCTCGCCAGATCCCTTGATAAGAGCGCACAATACTCTCGCCGTTTTCGCCGCCGCAGGAGCGGCGAAAATTAGGAGACCGCAACCATGACCATCGAGTATTTTTGGTTCGAAGCAATCGTGATCCTAGCTTTGATTTTCGCCAATGGCTTTTTCGCAGCGTCCGAAATCGCCATGATCACCATGCGCAAAAGCCGGATCGACGCCTTGCTCGAGCGAGGCGTCAGAGCCGCCGCCGTGGTGGCGCGACTGAAAGCAGAACCGGACCGCTTTTTGGCCACAGTGCAGATCGGTGTCACGGTCATCAGCTCCTTCGCCTCGGCGATCGGCGGCGCGGCGGCCATCGGCTATTTGAAGCCGCAGATCGCCGCCTTGCCTTTTTCCTTCATCGCGCGCTGGGCCGAAGCGATCGCGCTTTTTATCGTGGTCTTGCCGATTTCTTATTTGTCGCTCGTGTTGGGAGAGCTGGTGCCGAAGACGCTCGCGCTCAGGTATTCGGAGCAGATCGCTTGCTTTGTCGCACGGCCCATCGAGTTTCTCGCGCGCATTAGTTCGTTGGTCGTCAAGGCGTTGACCGATTCTAGCAACCTGGTGCTCAGGTTGTTCGGCGGTGAAACCGAAAGCGCCAGTTTCATCTCCGTCGACGAGGTCAAATCGTTGATTCGCGAGGGCGCCGCTAAAGGGATTTTCAACGAGACCGAAGAACAGATGATTCACAGCGTGTTTGAATTCACCGATACGCCGGTCAAAGCAGTGATGATCCCGCGTACCGAGATCCATGCCCTCGAGGTACATACTTCGTTCGCCGACGTGGCAAAGAGCTTCGTCGAAAGCGGCTTTTCGCGCATACCGGTTTACGAGGGCGAATTGGATAAGATGATCGGCATTCTTTACAACAAGGACGTGTTCAAAGCCTTACAGGAACAGAGCGAGTTTCGCATCCGCGACCATCTGCACCTGGCTTTTTTCGTTCCCAGCTCACTGCCAATCAGCGAGCTGTTGAAGCAACTTCAACGGCGGCGGCTCGCGATGGCCTTGGTGGTCAATGAATTCGGTGAGGTCGAAGGACTTGCGACTCTTGAAGATCTGGTCGAAGAAATCGTCGGCGAGATTCGCGACGAATACGACCGCGAAGAACGCGGCCCGGTGGAACGCTTGCCCGACGGCTCTTTGGTCATCCAGGGTTCCGCTTTGCTGAAGGACCTAAAGACCGATTTCGAGCTCCCGTTCGAAGAGTCGCCGGATTATCACACGCTCGCCGGTTTCATGCTGGCCAAACTCAAGCGTATCCCCCGGGGCGGTGAATGGGTTGAGGAAAACGGTTTCAAGCTGACCATCGTCGACATGGAAGGGAGACGCATCGTCAAAATTAAGCTGGAGCGAATTGCCAGCGTATAGGGGCGCATCCGCGATAACCAAACAGCAGAGCACGTTGGCTAGTAGCAGCGAACCTCGATCTCGTTGCCGTCGGGATCGAGAAAATAGACAGACGTCGCCCGTCCCCGCGCGCCCCAGCGCGACACCGGCCCTTCACGGATAGTGATTTGGTTATCCTTCAGATAATCGACGACGCCGGTAAAATCGCCCGGTTCGACCACTAAGCAAAAATGATTCAGATTGCCGTCAGTCTTTTCGCCAGTCCGTTTATGAGTAATTTCTTCAATAGGAAATAAATCGATGATTGTCCGATCATTAATTCGCACCGACGGAAAACCGACCTTGCCGGCATGGAACTCCTCGACTCGTTCGCCGGTTAAGCCCAAAACCTGCGAGTAGAATTTTAGCGAGCGGTGAATATCGCGGACGTTGAGGACGATATGGTCAAGCTCCGTGATCTTCAATGGGGCCATAGGGGAACTCCTTTCCCTAGGACAGCCGGATTGCGCTTCGAACGCTACAACTCGACGGCCGTCATTGCTTTCAACAACGCTTGGACTTCAATCGGTGTGCCCACCGTGATGCGCAGGCAATCTTGCAGCATGGGTACGTCGAAGTAGCGTACCAGAATCTTTCTGAGTTTGAGCTCGTCATAGACGCGCTTCATGTTTTGGCCTTTTTTACGCGCCAAAACAAAATTCGCGTGTGAGGGGTAAACATCGAACCCCATGCGCTTGAGTCCGGTCGTCAACTTTCTACGACTGCGTTGAATGCGCCGCACATTGCGCACCATCCACGGCATATCTTTCAGCGCCGCCGCCGCCGCGATCAAGCTCAGCCGATTCACGTTATACGAGTCTTTTACTTTCATTATGCCGGAAATGATTTCTTCCGACGCGAATGCGAGCCCGATACGCATTCCGGCCAGGGAGAATGATTTAGAAAAACTACGCAAGACGATCAGGTTGGGCAGTTGGCGGATGAGCGGGATCGATGACGCGCCCTCGCTGGCGGCAAAGTCGACATAGGCTTCGTCAACCACGAGGATTCCCGCCACCGAGCGAGCAAGCCTTTCGATTTCCGTCAGCGACACCAGCGTGCCGGATGGAGCGTTTGGATTGCATAGAAAAGTCAGCACGGCGTTTTGTTCGCTCAAAGATGGCGGCACGGAAAAATCCGCGGAATAGTCCACTGCCGCGGCGACTCCGTCCTGAATTTCAACCAATGTGTCGTAAAGTGAATAAGTCGGAACGGGAAAAGCGACGCGGTCCCGAGGTCCGACAAAGCATCGCAGCAACATCGAGAGAACCTCATCCGAACCGTTCCCGACGATGATATGCGCTGGTTTCACGCCATAGACGGTTGCGGCCACCGTTCGCAGGGTATCGCTCTGCGGTTCCGGGTAAAGGCGCAACGACGGATTGAGCGCCGTTTTTAGCGCCTTATAAACGTTCGGCGATGGCGGATAGGGATTCTCATTAGTATTGAGTTTGATGACGCCGGCGTCTTGCGGCTGCTCGCCTGGAACATAGCCGCTCATGGTGGCAATGTTCGCTCGGAAATAGCGTGACATGGGTTGGAATTCTATCGGCAGGCGCAAGCCTTTTCAAACCATGATTTTGGCGCGACAAAACTTGACTCGGCGAAGCTTGCGGTCGTCCGGGACGAGAACTCTGATTTTCAAAATTGCCCGCCAATTGAGTTGAGAACGATTGAGCCGTTAGCCCGCCGATTAAGACAATTTTGTCCACGGATTCCAGAATTTGTCCAGAATTCCCCTTTATTGGCGGGTTTGCGCGGGAAGCTCCATTCTTCGTTCGGCTAACCGATTGATTTTGTAAAGTTTACTTTTTAAATGGTGGCATGTTTTTGGCTTTAGCCAGTGCGTTGATCGATCTCTGCCTCAACTCGAGGCGAAATCGCGACGAATACGCGCTAACTTATCTCAACTATGCAATCGTCCAATCTTCCAAAAAACGACCCGTCAGTTCGCTTGCTGAATGAAATCGAAATCCTGCTTGCCCAGTCTCGACTGTTGGAACTCTATTTCAAGCAAGCGCAGACAGCGGCAGCCTATGAACAAGCGCGCGCGCAGGAGCGGCATCAAGCCGAGTTGATGGCGCTTCGCGTCGCGCTTGCCGCGAGCGAGCAGACCCTCGCGGCGCGCCAAACGGCGGCCGGCGCAACGGAACCGAACCTCCTTGAGCGAGTCAAAGTCCTCGAAATCGAGTTGGCGGAGAATCGGCACCAACTCAACAGCCGCGAAGCGAAGTTCCATGGCGCCGAGTCTGAGGCCGCAAATCTGCGCGCTCGCATCGGGCAACTGGAAGCAGCTATGGAACACGCGCAAGTATCGGCGCAGGAGTCTGCGACGGCTCGTCATGCGCTTGAGCTGGAGCTGGCCGATCTGCGCGGCCGTTTCGAAAAAGATCGACAGGCTTTCGAACATCAGCAGCTTGTGTCGCGGGAAATTCAGGGTGATTTGCAAACCCAGCTCGCGCAACTGCAAGAGCACTTAAGAGAAAATCAGACACAGTCAAACGTCGCTGACCGTGAGCTGCAACAAGCCCGGCGCGAGATCGAAGACTGGTGTCAGCGCGCGACGGAATTTCAAGCAAGCCGTCAAGAAGCCGAGGCGAATGCGGCGCGAGAATTAGCACACACCCGCGCCGCCTTTGCCGCTGACATGGGTCTGCTCCAAACGGCCCTGAGCGAGCGAGAGCACGCGCTCGAAGAAAACCAGAACGCGACAAGCGAGATCGAACGCGGCCTCAACACGGAAATCTTGACGTTGCGAAGCCAGCTCGATCAGAAACAAGAACTGATCGGATTTCGCGATGACGAGCTGCGCGATGGCCAAAGCCAAATCGTAGCGCTTCAGCAACGACTTGGCGAGCTCGAAGCCGTCAGCCAGTTGGCTTCAACCAATGCGGACGAGCTCGAAGGAGTTCGTCGCGCCCACGAAAGCGAAGTCGCGGCGTTACAGCATGAGGTGGCGGTCAGTGAGCGCGCTCTCACCGAGCGCCAGGAAGCCGTCACTGCGGTTGAGCTCGCCTTGCACGGCAAAATCCAATTTTTAGAGCAGGAGCTGGCGCGTAGCCGCAACCTGATCGGAGAACACCAAAACGACGTTCAAAGCTCGCGCGTTGAAGTCGAAACTCTGCGCCAACGGGTCAGCCAATTCGAGTCTACCTTGGCAGGGGAACTGGCGGCTCGACAAATCGCCGAAGGGGCACGCGGCAGTCTGGAAGATGAAATATCGAGCTTGGGCACCGCACTGGCACAAAAGGAACAGGCGCTTGACGAACAAAAACAATCCATCGCATCGCTCGAAGAGCGGCTGGGCGCCGAAGTCAACCAGCTACCGAGCCTGCTGGAAGAGCGGCGAGCTGCAGCCGATCTCGCCAGCGCAGAGCTCGAACGCCTGCGTTCAGCCCTCGCTACGGTTGGCGAAGAAAAGGCCCAACTGGCGAAGTCCCACGATGCGCTCGAACGGAGTCACCAACATGAGGCGGAGATCCGTCGGGAACTGGAACCGCGCCTGCAAGCGAAGGATGATGAACTCCAACAAGTCCAGGCAAACGTCCAAGAGCTCATACAAGCCGCGCTAAAAGAGCAAGAAGGCCGTTTTCGATCGGCCGAAGCGCAATTGGCGACTGAGATTGTTCAATTGCGAAATCAGTTGCAAGAGCAAGAACTAGCAACCCAGCAAGCTCGGTCCGAAGACACCCAATTGCATGTACAGATTATTGATCTCCAGGAACAGAATGCCCAATCGGAAAATCTTCGGCACGAGCATGAACTGAGCTTGCAGCAGGCCGGGGCGCTGCGCCAAGCGTTAGAAACTCGTTTAGAAGAAAATCAGAACGAACTCGAAGCGGTCCACGGGCGAGCGAGCGAACAAGCAACGGCGCTGCTCGAACGAGAGACATATGTCATATCGGTTGAAGGCCAGCTCAAAAGCCAGATCCATCAACTTGAAAGCCAATTGGAGGAACAACGAGCGGGTTCCGATCTAATCGACACGGAGCTCGAACGCCTGCGTTCAGAGGCCGCTGCGACCGAGGCACACAAAACCCAGTTGGAGAATGCCCGCGAAGAACTCGAACGGAGTCGGTACCACGAGGCAGAGGTCCGTCGCGAACTAGAAGCGCGCCTGCAAGCGAAGGATGATGAACTGCAACGACTCCAGGCAAACGCCCAAGAGCTCATACAAGCCGCGCGTAGCGAACACGAACTCCAGCTCAAAATGCTCGAGGAACAAACCGCGAGCGATATCGTCCGACTTAAGAACCAGTTGCATGAGCAGGAACAAGCAGCGCAGCAAGGCCGTGCCGAACTTGCCCAGCTCAATGCCGAGATTGCGCGCCTCCAAGAGCTCAATGCCCAGTCTGAACAGACCCGCAATGAGCTCCAACAGAATATGCAGCAGGCCAGAACGCTGTGCCGTGAGTTCGAGACGCGCTTAAAGGCCGAGGAGGATGAATTTCGAGTTGCCCAGACGCAAGCAAGTGAACAGTTGGCGGCGGCTCTCAGAGAACAGGAAACATATTTCAAAGCGACCGAGGTGCAACTCAACCGGGATATCAGCGAGCTGCGCACCCAATTGGAGCATCAAAAATACAGCGCCGGGCTAGCGCGCGAAGAACTTAGCCAATTGCGCTCGGCGACCGCTGATATCGAGCAGCAAAGAGCACAGTCCGAGAATCGTCGTCACGAGCTTGAAAAAAACTGGCAAGAGGCCGCGGCGCTCAAGCCGGAACTGGAAGCGCGCCTGCGCGCGAAAGACGACGAGTATCAGTCGGCTCAGTTCAGTGCAAATACGTTTAAAAGCCAGCTCGATGCCAAGATCAATGAACTGCAACTCCAGCTGGCTGAAAAACAGTTGCTGATCGAGAGCAAAGCCAGTGAGATTAACGATCTTAAAGCTGCAGCAGATCGCCTGACGGAGCAGTTGGCGCGGCGAGATTCCGCCGCCGCCGAGTTTAGCGATCGCTTACAAAGGGAGATCGAAGCAAGTCGCGCCGAGCATCAAGCTCAAATAACGGCCTTGCGGGAGGAATCTCAGCTCGCGCAACGAAATTTAGAAAAGGAGCTGGCTGAAGAACGACAATGCATCGCCCTGCTTCGCCAGCACGTCAGCGAATTTGAGCGGCGCAATGCCGATATGAAAGCCGGGCTCAATGGCCGCCAGCAAGATCTTGAGGCCGCGGCGGTCGAGGTTGCGGCATTGCGTTCGCGCTTGGAAGAACTGGAAACACGTCGCCAGGCAGATTTATCCAACGCGGAAAGCGAAAATGCTCAAGCTCGCATGAAGTTTGAAGGGGAGCTCGCGGCCACCCATCACGAGGTTCAACAGAAAAATTGGGCGGCTGCTCAGCAACAAGCGAATTTGGAAAATTTAGCGCTCGCCCACAAAAAGCAGATCGAAAAGCTTGAAGAGAAAATCGCCGAACAACAAAACTTAGCCAAGGACCGAAGTTTCGAACTGGAAAAATCCCAATCGCAAACGCGACTGCTTGAACGGCGGGTTGACGAGCTCACCGCCGAACTGCGACAGGGGGAACTCACCTCGATCAACCGAGCCGTGCAAATCAAGGAAGAATACGGACTGCGGATAGCGGAATTGGAAAGGCAAGTCGCGCAAAAAAACAGCGAGCTCGTGGAGCGCCGTGTATTTTCATCGGAGCTCGAACCAACGCTGCGCCTGGAGATCGACCGCCTGATTCGCGAATCGCAAGAAAGAAACAAGATTTTGCAAGACCGGAATGACGAGCTTGTCCGAGTCAAAGCCGACCTGGATAACATTCAGGAGCAGTATCGTGCATTGGAATCGGCTGTAGCGCAGGGCGAGGCGGTGCTCACCGCGGACGCGGAGCGCATGCGCACGGAATTTCAAGCTCAACTTGCGCTGCTTCAGGCCGAGCTCAGTCAAAAAGAATGGGCGCTCGACGAGCGGCAAGCGGTGACCCACGGACTTGAGCAGAAGTACCATCAGGAGATCGAATCTCTGCGCCGAAAGCTGACGGAAACAAAAAATATCGAAGTAAAGGGCGATTTCGTCTTGGGTGAGGCCAAATTAGATCAAGACCAAGAAACGCACTTTGAAAAAGCCAACGGCACGAGCTCCGGCGATCAAGCGTGGTCTCCCTCCAACCACGGGCGCCGTTGGCATACGGGTTTCGCCTGGAAGAGGCGTTGGAAATCATCGGAAACAGCTTGAAGATAGTTGAACGGGTGAAGACAATTGCGTGCGAACGGTCAATTTACTAGCACTTCGCGGGTGGACGTTTATCACAAGCGATGGCTAAGATTTGAAGGATGGTCATGTTACAGACGGAACGCGTAGCGACGGGAATTGTCGGACTCGACCCGCTCATTGAGGGTGGATTTCCCAAGGGGCGGTCGATTTTGATTACCGGAGAGCCCGGCACCGGTAAGTCGACGTTTGCCCTGCAGTTCCTCGTCGAGGGGCTCAAGCGCAAGGAAAAATGTGTTTTCGTGACCGCGGACGAAGAACCGATCGATGTCCTGGAACACGCGGCGTCGTTGGGCTGGGATCTCGAACCACACGTGGAGAATAAAGAACTGGCGATTTTGAACGCCGGAGCGTATCTCAGCTCTTTTCCCGGAGCGGGACGGGAACGTCACGTTGACGTGCAAAAAGCGGTGAGCGATCTCGCTCGCTTCGTCAGTCAAGTCGGCGCAACGCGACTTGTCCTCGATCCCGCCGGCCCGTTCGTATTGCTGCGTGACACCGGCGTGCGGATTCAAGATCAAACACGGCTGCTGATCAAGCTGCTGCGCTCCTCGGTGCCGACGACCAACGTGCTCACGTCGTATGCGGTGCCGCGGACCGGCGAGCGCACCATGCATGGCATCGAAGAATACCTCGTCGCCGGCGCCATCGTCCTCGAAATGATTTGGCAGGACGGCAACCTGGGGCGCAGCCTAATCGTCGAAAAAATGCGCTGCACCGACGTCAAGCCGACGCAGCTCGAATTCGACATTATTAAAGGTCAAGGCATCCTGATCCAGCCGCCGGCATCATCGCGCTAAACTCGGACATTACAATGGCTCTCCAGCGCCTTTCCACTGGCATCAAGCGGCTCGACGCTTTGCTTCAGGGCGGCTACATCAAGGGCCGCACTTATCTCGTGACCGGCGACGCCGGCACGGGGAAAACGATTGCCTGTTTGCAGTTTCTGCTGCACGGCCTCAAACATGGAGAAAAGGCCGTGTATGTCACCGTGGACGAACGCCCGGCTGAAATTTTGGAGTCGGCGGCATCTTTATCCTGGGACCTCCAACCGTATATTCAAGACAAGAGCCTGGTCATCCTCGATGCCTCGCCTTATTTTGGCGCACGCAGCGCCAGCGCCACCGAGAAAGGCATCGATCCACAGAAAATCGTCGCGGATCTTGGCAACTACGCAAAGAGGCTCGGCGCCACGTTGCTAATCATCGATCCGATCACGCCGCTCATTCTACCAAACGACGCCACGAGCCCGAGCCAAGATCAAGCGCGTTCACTGATCCAATTGCTGCAGTCCCAATTGAACACGACCAATCTTTTCACGGCCCAGGGCGGCCAAGCTGTCGATGCCGAGAGTGGTATCGAGCAATTTCTCGCGTCCGGCGTCTTGGTTCTCAAGAGCGGCGACATCGACGGCAAGTTCAAGCGCACGGTGGTCATTAGGAAAATGCGCGGCACTGCCGTGGAACCTGCCGAATATGGTTTTATGCTCGCTTCCAAAGAGGGGATCGTACTCGCAGATCATTGCACGGAAAAAGACTACGCTCGCGATGCCGATGCGCCGCTGTTTGAATACTTCGAGCTCGCCAAAAAAGAGCGCTAATCCACTTAATTCTAAAGCAGATCCGCGGCTTTGCGGCACCGGAAAATTAAATCGGTTTGATGCCGGCGCTGATATTACTCCGTTTCCTTTTCGACGTTTAATACTTTCTTGACAGCCGGGTGAACGATGCTTAGGTTTTCTCCATAATCGAGGAAGCTAAGAATGCGTTTAGATAAACTTACGACCAAATCTCAAGAAGCCCTGCAGCAAGCCCAGGGGCTTGCCGACAAACGGAATCACCAGGCGATCGACGTCGAGCATCTGCTGTTCGCGTTGATCGGCCAAAAAGAAGGCGTGAGCGCGTCACTGCTGCAGAAATTGGGCGTTCCGTTGGGGGTGTTGACCGACCGCTTGCAAAAAATATTGGATCGCCTGCCGCAAGTCACTGGCGGCGCCGGCCAAAGCTACATCACACCGAGGCTCAAAAAGACCATCGAAAACGCAGAGTCCGAAGCGGAATCGCTAAAAGACGAATATGTATCGGCCGAACACTTGTTGTTGGCGATGGTTCAAGATAGCGGCGAAATCGGCAAATTTCTCAAGGAACAAGGCGCCACGCGCGACAAGATCTTGAGCGCGCTGGTCAGCATTCGCGGCGCGCAGAGAATTACCGACCCCAATCCGGAGGAGAAATACCAAGCCCTGGAAAAATACGGTCGCGATTTGACCGATCTCGCGCGCAAGGGAAAGCTCGACCCGGTGATCGGGCGCGACGATGAAATTCGTCGCGTCATTCAAGTACTGTCGCGGCGCACCAAAAATAATCCAGTGCTGATCGGCGAGCCAGGCGTCGGCAAGACCGCGATCGTCGAGGGTTTGGCGTTACGGATCGTCAACGGCGATGTGCCGGAGGGCCTGAAGGACAAGCGGCTGATCGCGCTTGATCTCGGTGCGCTCGTGGCCGGAGCGAAGTTTCGCGGTGAGTTCGAAGATCGCCTGAAAGCCGTTTTAAAAGAAGTTACCGATGCCGCGGGACATATCATTCTTTTCATCGACGAGCTGCACACGCTGGTCGGCGCGGGAGCCGCGGAAGGCGCCATGGATGCATCGAACATGCTCAAACCTGCGCTCGCGCGCGGCGAGCTGCGCTGCGTCGGCGCGACGACTCTCGACGAATACCGCAAACGCGTCGAGAAGGATCCGGCGCTGGAAAGACGCTTCCAGCAGGTTTATGTCGGCGAGCCGTCCGTCGAAGACACCATCGCAATTCTTCGCGGCCTCAAAGAACGCTATGAAGTGCACCACGGCGTGCGCATCACCGACGGCGCGATCATCGGCGCCGCGACGTTGTCGCACCGCTATATCAGCGATCGTTTTCTACCGGATAAGGCCATTGATCTTATCGATGAAGCGGCGTCGCGGCTGAGAATCGAGATCGACAGCATGCCGATCGAAATCGACGAGGTGGAGCGAAGGATTCTCCAGCTTGAAATCGAACGGCAGGCGCTCAAGCGGGAAGAAGACAAAGCCTCCCGCGAACGGCTAGCGCAGCTGGAGCGCGAGATTGAAAACCTGCGCGAAACTTCCGGCGGGCTTAAAGCGCACTGGCAAAACGAGAAAGCTTCGATCCAGCAAATCCGCTCGCTCAAAGAAAAAATCGAATCGACCAAGGTCGAAGAGCAGCAGGCTCAACGCCAGGGCGATTTGAACCGCGCCGCGGAATTGCGCTATGGCATGCTGACCCAGTTGCAGAAAGATTTGGAACAGGCGAATCAAAAGCTCGCCGAGCTGCAAAAGAATCAAAAGATGCTCAAAGAAGAAGTCGACGCCGAAGACGTCGCGGAAGTGGTGGCGAAGTGGACGGGCATCCCGGTGTCGAAGATGCTCGAAGGCGAGGTCCAGAAACTGCTCAAAATGGAAGATCGCCTCAGGCTCCGTGTCATCGGACAAGATAGCGCGATTCACGCCGTGGCCAATGCGGTACGGCGCGCGTTTGATCGGCGCGCCCCCCGGCTACGTCGGCTATGAGGAAGGCGGCTACTTGACCGAAGCCGTGCGCCGCCGGCCGTACTCGGTCGTGCTCTTCGACGAAATCGAGAAGGCTCATCCCGATGTGTTCAACGCGCTGTTGCAAATTCTTGAAGACGGCCGCATGACCGACGGGCAAGGCCGCACCGTGGACTTTAAGAATACCGTGATCATTATGACGTCGAACCTCGGCAGCCAGTACATTCTCGAGCTCGGCGCCAAGAACCGCAAAGAGATGGAACTACGGGTTAGCACTGCGTTGCGCGAGGCGTTCAAGCCGGAATTTTTGAACCGGGTCGACGAGACGATCATTTTTAACAACCTGGGCCGCGACGAGATCAAATCCATCGTCGAAATTCAGCTCAAGCGGCTGCGTCAGAATCTCGCCCAGCGAAAGATGGCCCTGGAAATCACCGATCGCGCCAAGGCGTTGATCGCCGATAAAGGCTACGATCCGGTTTACGGCGCGCGGCCGCTCAAACGCACGATCCAGCGATTGATTCAGGACCCGCTGGCAGTTAAGATTCTGGAAGGGGAATTCCAAGAAGGGGATCGGGTCAAAGTCGATGCCGACGCGGATGAACTGACTTTCACCCACGGGGAAGCGGCGTCAGTAGGGGAAAGTCTCGAGGCCCGGACGCTGCATTGAGATCCTCTTCTAGAAAAGTGCCTCCCGGACTGGCACGGGTCCGGAAGGAGGTTCCTCCTCCCGGCAAAATCTTCAAGAGTAAGAAGACCGACCGGCGAAAGCAGGCAAAAGAGGAGATTCGCCGGGAACTGAAAGAAACCCTGCCGCGCAAATTTTCTTAACTGCAGTTTAAGCTTCTTTTTACCGAGCGCGCGGTGATCGCGCGCGCACTCTCGTGTTTTTTCTCGAAGAGAGCGAGCCGATGATTGTCTTGGCCTTGATTGCCGATTTACCCGTCAAGCCTAGCCACGGTTCAGTCATTTTTACCTCAGGTCGACCAACTCGATGAATCCTGCTGTGGATTCCGCGGTCAGTGCCGTGGCGCACCAGCGACGGCTTACCCTCGTCTTGTTTAATGTTTGTGTCGGTCAATTCATCGTGGGTCTCGATCAACGCGCCCTGCTGGTCGCGCTCCCGACGCTGACGGTCACTTTCAACACCAGCTTGACGACCATTCAGTGGGTTTTGCTCATCTACGATTTGCTCTTGATCGGCACGGTGATCACCGTGGGCCGATTGGGCGATCTGTTTGGCAGGCGGCGGTTCTATGCCAGCGGCTTTCTGGTTTTCGTTTTAAGCTCCGCGCTCTGTGGCTTCGCTCAAACCGCGGGGCAAATTATTTTGTTCCGTGGCTTGCAAGCACTCGGCGGCGCGATGATCTCGGCCAATGGCAGGGCGATTGCTTCGATCACGTTTCCCGCCAGCGAGCGCGGCAAGGCCATGGGCTTTGCCTCCATGGCCTTCCACGTCGGTTTCTTGACCGGTCCGACCCTGGGTGGTTTCTTGATCGACACGATCGGTTGGCGTTGGATTTTTTTCATCAACCTCCCGATCGGCATTTGGGGCGCTTTCCTAGCGTTAAAACTATTGGAAGAAAGCCAAGAAGGCGTCAAAGGAATCTCGGTGGATCTACCAGGGGCGATCCTCTTGATGTTGACCTGCAGTCTTTTCATTTTCGCCATGAACGAAATACCCCATGCGGGTTGGCATGATTCATTGGTGGCCGGTCCGCTGATCCTGTCGGTGCTCGCTCTGGCGCTGTTTGTCTTTGTCGAGCTTCGATCGCCGATGCCGATCTTGAGCTTCTCGCTTTTCCGCGTCCGGCTTTTCACCGCCTCCATGTTCAGTCTCTTTTTTATCACGTCGACTCAGTCGGCGATCAGTTTTCTCATGCCTTTCTACTTGCAGGACGTGCTGGGATTTTCCGCTTCCCAAATGGGCTGGATCATTATCGCCAATTCCGTGGTCATCGTTCTGGTGGCGCCGCTGGCAGGCTGGTTGTCGGATCGCATGGGTTCCCGTCTGCTCTGCACCATCGGCTCGGGGATCATCGTCATCGGCCAATTTTTCATCGCCTCCTTGTCCGTCGATGCGTCGGTTCCGCGGATCATCATGCCATTGCTTCTGATCGGCTTTGGCTGGGCGATATTCAATTCACCGAACCAGAGCGCGATCCTGGGTTCGGTCCCGCGCGACAAAGTCGGCACCGCCTCGGGCATGAACACGACCACCGCGCGCACCGGCGGCGCCATGGGCGTCGCCCTTTCCGCCACTTTGTTTACCTACGGGCTCGCCGCGTCGGGCATGAGCCGGACGCAAATAGAGGCGCCGCAATCCTGGGGCGGAGCGCCGGAAATCTTCGTCCATTCATTCAATCACACCGTCCACATCGTCAATTTTTTCACCCTGCTCTCGGTGCTTTTTTCGGCGGTGCGCGGCTCGCGCCAGGAATACCCGACGGGTCAAGGTTAAGTTCTATGACAGTAGTTAGTGAATCCATCGTTTCCCAGCGACATTCCCGGCTGATTCTGTTGAGCGTTTGCATTGGCCAAGTCATTGTCGGTCTCGATCAACGTGCCTTGCTGGTCGCCCTGCCGACGTTGACCAGCACGTTTGAAGCTGCGTTTACGACCATTCAATGGACGATCTTGGTCTATGATCTGATTCTGATCGGTCTGATCATCACCATGGGGCGGCTGGGCGACCTATTCGGCCGGCGGCTTTTTTATAGCATCGGGTTTTTAATTTTCGTGACCGCGTCGGGATTTTGCGGCCTGTCGCAAGGCGCCGGCCAGCTAATTTTTTTTCGCGCGCTCCAGGCGATCGGCGGTTCCATGATCGCCGCCAACGGCCGCGCCATTGTTTCAGTGAATTTGCCGCCCGAAGAGCGCGGCCGCGCCCTCGGTGTGACTTCCACCGCGTTTCACTTGGGGTTTCTCACCGGCCCCTCGTTGGGCGGTTTTCTCATCGACAGCATCGGCTGGCGCTGGATCTTCTACATCAACCTGCCATTGGGTCTGTGGGGCGCGTATCTGGCGTGGAAAGTGGTTCCCGAGACCCGCCTCGGGAGCAAAATCGCCGTCGATATCCCCGGCGCTTTGCTGCTGCTTTTGACCAACAGCCTGTTTATTTACGCCATCGATCAGCTGCCCCGCACCGGCTGGCATCATCCGATATTTCTGCTGACCGCATCGCTCTCGATCGTCGCGCTGTTCTTTTTGCTGAGGGTCGAAGCCAAAGCCAAGATGCCGATCTTGATCCTATCGATGTTTCGCTCGCGCCTTTTTAGCGCCGGGGTCTTGAGCCTCTTTTTGGTTTCAGCCACGTTATCTGCGATCAACTTTTTGCTGCCTTTCTTTTTGCAAAATCTGCTCGGCTACTCGCCTTCGCAAGTCGGCTGGATCATCGTCGCCGACTCGATGATTATCATGGTCATGGCGCCGGTCGCCGGCGGGCTGTCCGACCGTCTTGGGTCACGTCTGCTTTGCACCGTCGGTTGTGTCGTTGTCGCCGTTGCGCAATTTTTCTTGGCGACCTTGGACGTGCATTCATCCTTAATCCGAATCATTTTGCCGTTGGCACTTTGGGGAGTCGGTTGGGCGCTATTCAACGCACCCAATCAGAGTTCGATCTTAGGATCGGTCAGCCAGGAAAAAATCGGCGCTGCCGCCGGCATGATCGCGACCACCGCGCGCACGGGTGGCGCCATGGGCGTGGCGCTATCGGCGACGCTGTTCGGCTATCTTTTATCCGCTGCCGGTTTGA
>WNGO01000677.1_pt1 | contig 23769 bp, 25 predicted proteins | sample 5400511 | NCBI WGS metagenome assembly WNGO01 (sample SAMN13153380, study PRJNA577476) | soil metagenome | isolation source: 20 cm soil or saprolite under Garry oak tree replicate 2 | place: USA:California | collected 2016-06-15 | reverse complement strand
AACTTAATGTCTATCATGCCAGTAGGAAATCGATTCAACTCCTACTTGTCAAGTAGGAATTTTGGTTATTAAAAGAGCACCCTCGCGGCGATGTGAGTCAGTCGCCGGAGCGTCACCGCCATTCTTGGGCACGTGCAGGCTGGAATGACCGGACGCGGCGAATAAGACTGAACCGCCCGCCAGGTCGCCGAACATGAAATCCATCAGGCCGCTCATAGCCCTCCGGAGCGCGATACAGTGCGATCAACAGCACGCCAAAACAGGCGCGACCGCAAAGGGAATGAGCACACTCCCGAATTGCAATACTATCTCATATTCAACCCAGGCGACGCCCAGGCAGAATAAAGCCAAGCAAATCAGTCCTATTATCTGTTTCATGTTTAGTCCTCCGTTTACTTACTTAAATGTCTACTAAACTAATATCAAAGGCGCTACAATCGGTTCAAAACGCCGCTCGATTCCGAATGATGGGCCCGCCCCGCCTCCCTTCTGGCTTGGTTTCCTTGGCAGCATCAAGGGGAAGCCAGAATCAGAGACGACTGGCCGCTGCAAGCAGCGCTCGCTTGAATCCGCGGCGCGAGATTCTCTCAGGAGCCGTAGCTAAACTGGGGATCAAGCTCCATTAATGCATCCGCAGCATACTCTAGATCCTCGGCCGAAAGATACTCGCGAAAACCCCCTACTTTTCCGCGACGCACTTTGAATGACTCCGGATCACGCACATCACCCGGATGCAGAATTTTCGAATCAAAAACTCCGGCTGCTTCTAATTTTTGCATGTTCTCAAAACGAGAAAACTCAAGTGCCTCCTGAAATATCGACATATCCGGCGTTGTTTCGCCGACCACGGCAAGCAGGTCTCGAAAATGTTCGGCTGGAGATGCCCGCAACGCCTCGTACCGGATGATCGTGAAATCCTTGCGTCCTGAGAATTCGTCAAGCCAGTCGTTCATTGCGCAAACAATGCCGCGGATTCCAAATCTCTTGTCGCGCAGGAGTTCACTGACAGATTTTTGCTTCAACGCTGCATCCGCGCTGGGATCGCGGCGCGTCATTTGTAAATAGAGCGAAACGAAACAGTCCCGGGGGTCCCGCACGAGCAGGATAATCTTGGCTTTTCGAAGTTCTCTTCTCGGAACGAGATATTTGCCGCGCAAGCGGTCCCAGCGATTGCCCTTTGTCCGATGCTCAAAACGATCGTGAGAGAATATTACCCGGGGAAATCCCGGGTGATCGTATCGCCCGGGCTGCAGGGTGAACTCAAGACCATGCCGCTTGCATAAGTACGCACAAAGAAATGTCCGGATCCATGTGCGTCCGCTTTTTGGCGCTGAAAGAATGAGGACCTCCCCACCTGAAAGCAACTTCGCGCGACTACTGAAGTTTCGGCGCGTCCACCGCAGAGAGCGCCGCAAGAATCGCGAGACCGGTATCGACCTCTCGGGAAGCCCCGAAAGTTCCCTCGGCTGAATTGCTTCACCCGAAGACATATCCGCCTGTTGCGTATCGGCCAAGGATCGAGCAGTCATTTCAATCGCCATTCCCGGAATTATACTTTAGCGCCGCGCCTCTGCGAAATCTCGCGTTCCTGTTGCATAAGAGCCCAAAAAGAGGTATCTGTTCAAGCACAAAAAAAAGGGGGCGTACTGGCTTCGACTCATCGTTGGAAGCGCAGACGGCATGTCGAGGATGGTTCGTTGGCCTCGTTAAAAACCGGACCAAAAAACAAACGCAGACAACGAAGGTCTCGCTCTCGCGGCTTAATTGACCGTGACGTTTGCCGTGGGACGCCTGCTACGGCGGCAAACGTGGACAGCAGGCTGGCGAATCGGTGGAGCGACCACGCCGGTTCGTGAATCGATTTTGTGGACGCTCGGGAGCCGGCAGTGTGCCGGCGCATGGCTTGGCTCCTCAGAATTTATCGTCGGATAAACATGTAGATGTTTGCGTGGATAGCGACGAGGACAGGGGTTCAACTCCCCTCGCCTCCAGCCTTCGCTCGCAATGTAGTGGAGAGCGAAGGCTGTCGCGCCATAGCCTTGGCGAAGGCGGACGCCCGGTCCCATCGCCATAGATTTGTTGCGAGCTACGGCTCGGCAAGCTACCTCAAAAAAATGCCGCGCTTTACTTGCGCTTATGTTCTGCAAAGCGAGAGCAATCCAGAGCACTTCTATACTGGTCGCACAGACGATCTTTGTCATCGATTGATCCGCCACAATAACGGCAAGGTTCCCCATACAGCAAAATGGAGACCTTGGCGGATCAAAACTTATATCGCGCTTTCAGACTCTGAACGCGCCGCTGAGTTGGAACGTTATCTCAAGTCGGCGTCTGGTCGTGCCTTTCTCAAGAAGCGCCTTTAAGCGCTAGGAGCGCAGCGAAAGACAAAAGATGTGCCTGTGAACAAAGCCCACCTCACCGCTCACCCGACCTCAGCCATTCACTCCAAAGCTGCGGCCGGCCGTTCGGATTAGCGCAAGCATAATTGTAGAACGCGCGAACGAATGCGGCACGATCCTCTGCGTAAGGCGCCTTCCAGTTGTCATGCTCAAGAGGACGAAGCACGTCATATCCGTGTCCAAGTAATTTCTGACGCTGCACAATGCCCTCGAGCGAAACACGAGTGGCATTTCGCAGCATGTCGTAAAGCACCATGAACGTGGTCGTTCGTCCAAGTCCGGCTTTGCAGTGAAAATGCGCCCAGGCATTTTCTGGAAGTGCGCGAACGGCGACAATGAATCGATCGACTGCCTCATCGAGGGGTCGCGTATGGTCTGTAACGGCGACCCGTACATAACCGGCGCCCGCGGACGACACAAGATCGCGTTCGATGCTGGCTTCTTTTACGATCACTTGTCGCGGGACGGCAGATTCAGCATTGCCCTTTTTGACGGGGTGACCTGGCCGAACGGCAATTTCGCTCCCCGGCCCAAGCGATTGCACCCATACGGCTTCCTCTTCTTCGATTTCAGTCTGGCTACGGCCGACATTCGCCCAATCGCGTGTGGCGAACCAGCTAACAGGGAGGCCATTGACAAATATGCGTGTTTCCTGCCGAAGATCGAAAATAGTGACCCGGACCATGCATTCGCGTTAGCAAAAGTTTGAGGTTATCGGCGGTAAACTCTCCGCTGCCAGAGGCGTGAAGATCGCTTAAGCCAGTGGTGGTAGGTGGCGTACATTGCCACCTTTAAGCGGTTCGTCAGTCGTGCGAAAGTTTCGCGGCAGGGCATTGGCCAGCTTTAGGTCAATGTCCCAAATCAGCACCGGTGAATCAGCATCGGAGGGGCGAACCGGCGGATTTTTCTGCACGAGCGGAACCGCTGACCAAAGTGTCGCGGGTGCAACGAAAAACGCAAACAGAGTCAGAAGTAACGAGTTGCTGCGAAGGCTCGATTGCGTCATTCGGTACGCAACGCTTTGAGCGGCTCGACGTGTGTGGCGCGGCGCGCAGGGAAAAAACAGGCAAGCATCGCCGCTGCAGTCAGCAGGGCACCGGATATGACTAACGCGAATGGATCGCTCGGACTAACCTGATAAAGAATCCGAGCGAGGACGCGGCCAGCGGCCAATGAAAACAGAAGACCAATCATCACGGCCAGCGCAGTTTGGATTGCGCCTTGGCGCATGATCAAGGCGAAAATGTCACGGCGATGTGCGCCCAGCGCCATCCGAATGCCAATCTCGCGTGTCCGGCAGGCAACCGCGTATGCCTTTACGCCATACACGCCGACAACGGCGAGTAACAACGCGATTGCGCCAAACACTCCAAAGAGCAACGCGCCGAGACGTACTATCCAGAGGCCAACGCTCTTTTCCGTAAGATCAACAAAAGGCTCAATGCTTAGGATTGGCAGGTCGGGATCGATGGTACGCAACGTTTGCCGCATGGTGGGAATAAACGCAGCGACTGCACGTCGATCTTTCGTGGCAAGCCGCACATGGAGGTAAACGTTGCCGTTGTAACCTTGCGCCAGCGGCACAAACAGTCGTCGATTGAGCGTATCGTTTTGGACATCGTGGCGATGGCCACTGACCACCCCGACCACAAGCATGTCGTTAGGCGAACCGTCTTTCGGCGGCTGGGTGTAACGAATGTGCTGGCCGACTGCTTCCATATTCGGAAAAATTTTCTTTGCCATCTCGTCGTCAATGATCGCGACACGCGGCGTATTTTTGGTCTCAGCTTCGGCCTGGGTGAAGTCGCGACCGCGCAGAAGCTTTACGCCGATTGCATCGAAGTAACCTGGCGTCGTCGCGGTGAAGAGCGCGCCCGCGCCGGGATCGGGCGCCTTCGGATCGCTCGGTAAAGTTTCACGCATTGACATGATCCGTCGCGAGTTTGTGAAGTTGCCATAGGGCAACATCGTTCCCAGCGCTGCAGTCCGCACACCTGGAAGATCGCGCGCCCGTCTCACAGCCTCGAATATCAGACGACGGGCTTCAGCGGGGTCTTTTTTGATCAGCGAGAAGTCCATCTCGGTAACCAAATCGCCCGCGGCAACAAAACCCGGATTAAGGCCGCTTGCCTTAAGAGCACCACGGAAAAATAACCCGGCGCTGAATAACAACATGAACGAAAGCGCAATCTGCGCCATAACCGAAATATGACGAGCCGCAAAGAAGCGATTGAATCGGCCGATGCGTGCCGGTTCGCCGATTTGCTGCTTGAGATCGCTGACAAGATCGGCCCTTGTCGCCTTTAGCGCGGGGCCAAGGCTGAAAAGGAGGGTCGCAATCAGGCAAAACAGGAACGTGACTCCGAGGACAGTTAGGTCGGGTCGCAATTTAACAACGAAGGAAAAACTCGTCGAACCGAGTAGGCGCGCGAGCGAATGCAGCAGTAGGTCGTTGCACCAGACACTTATGACGAGTCCAACCAAGCCGCCGCAGATCGCAAGCAGCAAACCTTCGGAGAGTAATTGGCGAACGATGCGCCAACGTGACGCGCCAACCGCCAGACGTAGCGCGATTTCCTTTGAGCGCGCAGTGCCTCGGGCGAGTAGCATGTTCGCAAGATTCAAGCTGGCGATAAGCAGGACTGCACCGGCCATCCCCATCAGCAGCGTGCCGATAAGAGTGACCGGGCCATCGTCTTCCGGGGAGGTGCTGATACTGAATCGGGACGGTTCGTGAAGCTGCAGATCTCGTGCGCCTTCTGCATTAGACGGCTGAATCGCGTTGAATCGCTGGGTGAGCGGCGCCACGCGCGCCTTTGCTGTCTCAATCGTGAGCCCTGGTCGCAGACGCGCGGTCAGATTGAGTGCATAATTTTTTGGCTCCGCCAGGTCATGCAAACTTTCCGAGTCGGCGAATGCCGAGCCCAGATGTGAATGAACGCCGAGCGGCAACCATATATCGGGTGCGACAAGGGCGCTGACCCCGCTAAATCCATCCGGCGTGATACCGATCACGGTGTACGGTTGTCCATTAATCTGGAGATTGCTCCCCACGAAGTCATTACGGCCGCCCATCCGTTTCCAAAATGCGTAACTGGCGACCACCACCGACACGTTAGCGTTCGGCCGGCATTCCTCGGCGGTATAAAAGCGGCCACGCACCGGCTGCACGCCCATGAGCGAGAAGAAATTTTCCGAAGTCAGAAAGGCGAAGCTTCGCCGCATCTCGTGATCGCGACCGATTCCAGCGACAGCGAACTCAAGCGCCGCAAGATCCGTAAACAGATCCCCACCGTTCTCACGCAAGTCCCGATATTCCGTGTGCGAGAATTGGCGATAATCGTGGTTCGTGTTTTGGCGCGCGGTGAAAATGTTTACCACTTCTGCTGGCCGCAGCGGAACCATCGGCCGCAACACCACACCGTTGACGAGCGCGAAAATAGCCGAGTTAACGCCGATGCCGAGCGCTAAAGTAATAATCGCCAGAGCAGTAAATCCCGGCGATTTACGAAGCTGCCGCAGCGCAAATCGAAAATCATTCATGTTTGTTAACCTCTGTTGCGGATCCTAGTCAGGCTGCGAGCCGATCCTCCACGATTTGACCGTCAAGCAAATGAACGGCGCGCTCAGCGTGCCTGGCGAATCGTTCGTCGTGGGTCACCATGCAAATCGTTGCGCCAGCGCCATGCAGCTCTTTTAACAGATCCATGACGGCTTCACCGTTGCGCGAGTCGAGATTTCCAGTTGGCTCGTCCGCAAGCAGAATCGCAGGTTTGCCGGCAAGTGCCCGGGCAACGGCGACGCGTTGCTGTTGCCCGCCGGAAAGCTGGCCAGGCAAGTGCCTGGCGCGGTGAACCATGCCGACGCGCTCGAGCGCTCCCATGACAGCAGACTTGCGCTCATTCGCGCTCAATCCGCGATAAGTCAGCGGCAGCTCGACGTTTTCGTAAACGGTCAAATCGCCGATCAAATTAAAACTTTGGAAAATGAAACCGATCTGGCGATTGCGAATGCGCGCCCGATCGGCGAACGACAGGTTCGCGACCTCTGTTCCCTTTAGCACGTAACTCCCATCCGAAGGTGTATCGAGCAGTCCCAAAATGGACAACAAAGTCGTTTTGCCGCAGCCTGAAGGCCCAGCGATGGAAACGTACTCGCCGTCGCGGACGTCGAGATGGACTCCAGACACCGCGTGTGTCTCCACTTCGTCGGTAACGAAAATCTTGCTAAGATCGGTCAGACGGATCAAGGGAGTCGATCCGTTTGTGGCTGATGTTTGCGCCGGCTGATTCGAAGTAAGTGAGGTTGAAATCATCTGTTGCATGGACTGATTTTTGGATGAGATGCGCCTCAAGCCTTGGCTGGATTCAAAAAATCTGGATATCCCATCGCGGGGCCGATTTACCGGTCATGAATACCGCGGTGCCATTGAGACGCTTGCTCCAATTCAAACTCGCAATTCGTGCGGCGTGATTTAATTCTGGAATCATGCGGGACGCGCTTACTCCGATGATGCAGCAGTATCGGCGGCTCCGAGGGAGCATCCCCGCAGATACGCTTTTGTTGTTCAGGCTCGGCGATTTCTATGAACTCTTCTTTGAAGACGCAAAGGAAGCCTCGGTCTTGCTGAATGTGGCCCTAACCAAACGCAATGGTGTGCCGATGTGTGGCATGCCATATCACGCCGCGCAAACTTACATCGCAAAGTTGATCAAGGCGGGCCGGCGCGTGGCGATCTGCGATCAGACAAGCGAGCCGCAACCGGGAAAAATTGTTTCACGCGACATCACCCAGATCATCAGCGCGGGCACGGTTAGCGACTTCGACCTACTCGAAGCGAAACGCGCCAATTATCTGGGCGCGGTTTACGCTGAAGGCGGCATATTTGGTTTTGCTTACGCAGACCTGACCACGGGCGAGTTCCGGCTAACCGAACTGCAAGATCGACAATCCCTTCTCGACGAACTCGCGCGTGTTTCGCCATCGGAGCTGCTCGTCAGCGCCGAACAGAAAAATCAGCTTGGCCAGATGGATCATGCGCTCGAGTACGACAGCTACGCGTTCTTGCCGGAGCAGGCGATCTTCACCTTGTGCGAGCACTTCAAAGTGAAATCGCTAGATGGATTTGGCTGCGGCGAGATGTCGCGGGCGGTCGCCGCCGCAGGCGCAATCGTTCATTATTTAAAGCATCAACTTCGGCGTAACATCGATCATCTCACTTCGTTGCGCTGCGACGCGCCGGCGGACTACGTCATGCTAGACGCCGCGACGCAAACGAATCTTGAGCTGGTTGAATCACGCGGCACACGTAACACCACTTTGCTCGGGGTCCTTGATCGTACCATCACGCCGATGGGCGGCCGGAGATTGCGCTCGTGGATTTTGCAGCCACTGCGCAATTTGCATGAGCTCGAGCGACGCCAGCAAATGATCGCAGATTTGTTGCAGGAACCAGATCTGCTTGCGGCAATCCGCGCTCAACTGAAATCGATTCGCGACATCGAACGGGCAACGTCGCGATTGAGTCAGGCCTCAGGAAACGCACGCGACCTGGTCGCGCTGAAATTCTCGCTGCAAGAGATCCCGAAGCTGAAATGCGAACTGCAAAAGCTGATTGATCGCAGCAATTTTGGTAGGGCGGGCTCGCCGAGCCCGCCGAACGTCGCGCAAGAAAGCGGCGGCGCGCCCGGCGGTCGCGCCCTACCCATTCAGCTGCAAAACGAGATTCACGAAATGCCAGCGCTGGCCGAGAAGCTCGGCAGAGCAGTCGTTGATGATCCACCGTTGGCGCTAAAGGATGGCGGGATTTTTCGGGATGGGTACGATGCAGATCTTGACGAACTGCGGCGGGCGTCGCACGAGGGAAAAAAATGGATCAGCCATTTGCAGGAGCGCGAGATTGCTGCAACGGGCATCAAGTCTCTTAAGGTACGCTACAACTCGGTTTTTGGTTATTTCATCGAGGTAACAAGATCGAATCTCGCGAGTGTGCCTGCACACTACACGCGCAAGCAAACCACCGTGGGGGGCGAGCGCTTCGTCACGCCCGAGTTAAAGGAAATGGAGGCGAAAATCCTCGGTGCAGACGAACGCGCGCGCCAACTCGAGTCTCAGCTTTTCCAAAAAATGCGCGAAGAAACTCTGCGCGAGCTGGAGCCAATCCAGCAAACTGCCGCTGCCATAGCAGTGCTCGACGTCATCTGCGCGTTCGCCGAGACGGCGCGGTTGTTCCGTTATTGTCGGCCGCACTTAAACAATACCCTGCGGCTTACGATCAAGGATGGACGGCATCCGGTACTCGACCAGAATCTGGTGGATGAAAAATTTGTGCCTAACGACACATCGCTGGATGGCGAGACCATGCGGATGGCGATTGTGACAGGCCCAAATATGGCAGGAAAATCGACTTACATTCGCCAGGTGGCCTTGATTGTATTGATGGCTCAAATAGGCAGTTTTGTTCCGGCGGAGAGCGCCGAGATCGGACTGGTGGATCGCATTTTCACACGCGTCGGCGCGAACGATGACATAGGACGCGGCCAGTCAACGTTCATGGTAGAGATGAACGAGACCTCTAATATCGTTAACAACGCGACCGAACGCAGCCTGGTGATCCTCGATGAGATCGGTCGCGGCACCTCCACATTCGACGGACTCTCGATCGCCTGGAGCGTCGCCGAGTTTCTCCATGACAAAATCAAAGCGCGAAGCCTCTTCGCCACGCATTATCATGAGTTGACCAAACTCGCCGCGGAACGCAAAGGCGTTTGCAATTTCAATGTCGCAGTCCGCGAGTGGAACGATCAAATCATTTTCCTTCGCAAAATCGTGCCAGGCGGTGCGGACAAAAGCTATGGCATCCAAGTCGCGCGGCTGGCAGGTTTGCCAAAGGAAATTCTCGACCGGGCCAAGGAAATTCTTGCGCATCTGGAGCGTCCAAACGGCGTGATCGAAACACCGCCCGTCGGAAAATTACGCAATAGGAGGAAACCCGCCGCAACTCCTGATAAACCGCAACTGGATCTGCTATGAGGTGGACGGTTCCAGTCCTTATGCTTGTGGGAGCCACGGTCGCAGAACTACACGCATTGGAACGCGGACCCTCCAGGCTGTCATTCCCTCTGCTGAGGCGTACCTCGTCGCAGAATTGCATATTGTGATAAACTATCCGCGATGGCGGTTAAGACGGAAAAGGAACTGAGCGAAGCGCAGCGCAATCTTTGGCTTAAGGCAGTGGCCGCCGTTGAGTTGCGCAATCTCGGTTACGCAATTTCGCTTTTGCAGGAAATCCTGAAACAGGAACCGCAATTTCTAATGGGACGACAATTGCTTCGGCGCGCTGAAGTCACGAAAAAGAGGTCAACCAAAAGAAGTTTTTTAAATATATCGACCGCACCAATCGCCATCATGAAAGCGCAGCGGGAAATTAAGAAGGACCCGAAACGCGCGATCGAAATGCTTGAAAAGGTGCTGGAGGATGAACCTTACAATCGACAGGCGAACATGGCGTTAAAGGAAGCGGCAACAGCAGCGGGCTGGCAGGAGATTGGCGTGTTCGCGCTGCGAACGTTGCTTGAAGAAAATTCGCGCGACGTCAAAGCGCTACATGAACTCGGGCGTTTGTACCGCGAGCGGGGAGAGAACGATCAGGAGGTCGAAGTCTATAATCAAATCATCGAGATAAATCCACTCGATGCCGAAGCGCTCCGTCTGGGTAAAGATGCGGCAGCTCACGCCTCTATGAAAAGCGGTGGATGGACACAGGCGGAAAGTTACCGCGATCTGATCAAGGACAAAGAAATGGCGATTTCGCTCGAGCAACAAGGCCGAATGCGATTAACCGGCGAATCGCTCGACCAACAGATCGCCGAAACATACGCGCGTCACAAAGCGGAGCCGGCAAACGTCGACCTTGCCCGGCGCTTGGGCACGTTGAACGAGCAAAAGGAAGACTTGAAGGCAGCGATCGGCTGGTATCAATATGCGGCCGACCTGACCAAAGGTGCGGACACCGGATTAGTCCGAAAAGTTTCCGATTTGAGGACCAAACGCCTGGAACGCGAGATCGCTGCCCACGAAGAATTTCTCTCAACGCACGATGCAGCCCATGAGTTGCATGCGAAAAAGTCTGAAGAATTAAAGGCTGCCAAAGCGAAGCGCGCAGAAATTCTCGTTACCGATGCGCGAGAACGCGTCGCTCGAAATCCGACCGATCTTCAGCTTCGGTTCGAGTTGGGCGAGCACCTGGTCAGTGCCAGACGCTTTCGGGAAGCAGTGCCGGAGTTGCAGCGGGCGCGGCAAAATCCACACGCGCGTTTGAAAGCTATGAACCTGCTCGGTTGCTGCTACGGCGAGCTTGGGATGCTTGATCTTGCAACGAAGCAACTGGAGGAGGCGTCAAAGGAAATTCTTCCAATGGACGCCATGAAGAAAGAGATAGTTTACAATCTCGGACTTATTTACGAGCGGGCGGGCGACCAGGAAAAATCGCTCGCCTGTATGAAGCAGATTTACGAAATCGAACACGGCTACAAAGACGTGGCGACGCGGGTAGAGAACTCCTATGAAAACAATACCCGGGGAGCCTGATTAATCCGGGTCTTCCGAGGTCGCGCACCTGGAGCAACCCGGAGACCGGAAATCAAAACTCCTCCGCGTCCAAGCGGGCGTCTGGCTTCGATTATTAATTGCCGGATTTGTTTCGGCAGATTTCAACCGTACAACGTCATGAAAACCAAAATCACAATTGTTTCGCAGTTTTGTGTTCTCAGTCTAACGGTCGCAGCGCTTAGCGTGGTTGGAGTCGCGATGGCGCAGGACACTCCAGCAGCCAAGAGTTCATCGCTTAGCGTGAAGGACAAAACTTTCATGAAGAAAGCCGCGAAGGGCGGCATGATGGAAGTTGCAATGGGAAAGCTCGCTGAGCAAAACGGCCAGAGCGAGGATGTGAAGTCATTCGGCAAACGAATGGTGACCGATCACAGCAAGGCCAATGACGAATTGAAGTCCATCGCTTCGAAGAAAGGCGTCCAACTACCGAGCAAGGAGCCGACTACCAAGTGGAGCTCGGACAAAACCTATATGGACGCGATGGTTAAGGATCATGAAAAGGACTTGGCCGAATTTCAGGAGGAAGCAAAGAGCGGGTCTGATCCAGATGTGAAAAAGTTTGCGGAGGACACGGCAAAAATGGTCCAGGAACATCTTGAGCTGGCCAAAGAGACTCAAAGCAAATTGAAATAAGGAGACACACTGATTACGCGATGCGGCACGCCTGGAAAGGGGTGCCGCATTTTTTTGTGACCATCTGCCAAATTGTGCGCGCAACTTGAAAAGACTGCGCCGTTCAAAAGCGTCTTGGCTTTTGCCATGCCAAACCCAATCCTTTAATCGATGCGCAAGACCAAGATCATCTGCACGCTCGGCCCGGCAACGGAAAAGACCGAGATATTGCGTCAGCTAATTCAAAAAGGAACTGATGTCTTTCGATTGAACATGAGCCATGCCAGTCACGACTGGGTTCGCGAAATCGTTCCGCGCATTCGAACGCTGGCGCAAAAAGCGGACCGACCGGTTGCGCTTCTCCTCGACACGCAAGGACCGGCTATCCGGACCGGCGACCTGAAGGCCAATCTGCATCTGAAGCCCGGCGACATTCTGGAATTCACTGTGGACGGAGCGAAGAGTAAAGAACGCTATTCGGTCGACGTGAATTACCGCGGCTTTGCCGACGACGTGACAGTTGGGAACACGATTTTGGTCGATAATGGTTTGATCAAATTGCTTGTCCTTAGCAAAGCGAGAAATCGCGTACGATGCAAGGTTTTGACGCGCGCGATTCTCGGTTCACGGCGTCATATTAATTTGCCCGGCGTGCACGTGAATCTTCCGTCGCTCACGAGGAAGGACCTGGCGGATGTCTCCCTCAGCGTGGAGATAGGCGCGGATTTCATCGGACTGAGTTTCGTACGCAGAAAAAGCGACATCGAACAGCTGCGAAACCTGCTGTTGAGGAAAAAGAGCAAGGCGCAGATCGTGGCAAAGATCGAAGACCAGCTCGCGGTGCGATCAATAGACAAGATGATCGAGAGCACGGATGTGATCATGGTCGCGCGCGGCGATTTGGGAATCGAATGTCCGATGGAGGAATTGCCAATCATCCAGCGCCGTATTGTTAAAAATTGCCTTCGTCTGGGCAAGCCGGTCATAATCGCGACTCAGTTATTGGAGTCGATGATCACGAATCCTCTGCCTACTCGCGCCGAAATCACCGACGTGGCAAATGCCGTTTTCGAACAGGCTGACGCTCTCATGCTGAGCGGCGAAACGACGATTGGTCGTTATCCGGTTGAATGCGTCGAAATCCTGCGGCGGGTGGCGGTGCGCACTGAGCGCAGCGGCGGCGCGGGTTATGCAGAGAATGCACTCCTGGAAAACATTCGACAGAAAATGGTAGCTTCGGCTGTTACGCTGGCTAATTCGTTGCACGATTCGAAACTAATTGTCTTCACTCTGCAGGGAAGGATGGCGCGACATGTTTCAAATTTGAGGCCGCAGCGCGCACCGATCTTTGCTTTCACACCAAGCGAGGAAGTTTATCGGCAACTCGCGCTTTATTGGGGAACGTTTCCCGCCCGCGTCGATTTCTCTGGCGGTCCGGACAGGGCGATAGCAGCAGCCGAGAAGTTTTTGCGCAAGAACAAGTGGGCTATGCCCGGAGATCACATGGTGATTATCAGTGATGTCCGGATGGGCCGCGCTTTGGTCGATTCGATCCAACTGCGGATGGTGAAATGACAACAAACCGCGCGGACTCCATGTCCGCGCGTTCTAAAGCGAGGATATTGATCCAGCTTAAGCTTCCACCGGCAACTCGACGTCCACGGGGCGCTCCTTTTTACTGAGCGCGCGGCGCAACTTCGACAGCGCGATGTTTTGCAACTGGCGAATCCGCTCGCGCGTGACGCCGAATTTCTTGCCCACTTCCTCGAGCGTCTTCGGTTTGCCGCCGTCTAGTCCAAAGCGCTGGAAAATGATTTTCTTCTCCCGATCGTCAAGCACGTCAAGCAGCCCGCCGACTTCGTTGCGGAGATTTTTGTCGCGCAACAGTTCAAACGGCGTTTGTGCGTCCTCGTCACCAACAATCTCGCCGAACTCGGTAGAATCGTCGTCACTAATCGGCGCATCGAGCGACGCTGGGCGGATCGACACCGTTTTTAGTTGGGAGACTTTTCCGCTGGCAATTCCAATTTCGTCACCCAGCTCCTCGTCGGTCGGCTCGCGGCCAAGCTCCTCACTCATCTGCAGAGAAACCCGGCGCATCTTGGAGATCTTATCCACCAGATGCACAGGCAGACGGATCGTCTTGCTCTGGTTCGCCAGCGCCCGTTTGATGGATTGTTTGATCCACCATGCGGCGTATGTGCTAAGTTTCCCGCCCTTTGCGGGGTCGAAACGTTCCACGGCCTTCATCAGGCCAATGTTTCCTTCTGAGATCAGGTCGAGAAGCGGCAATCCGAGATTGGCGTAATCGTGCGCGATCTTGACGACCAGACGCAAGTTTGACCGAATCATAAGCGCTCGCGCTTCGCGATCGCCTTTTTTAATCTTAGCGGCCAGCTCGATTTCCTGCTCCGGAGTCAAAAGTGGGATTTGCCCGATCTCGCGCAGGTAAATCTTAATTCCGGTATCGCTATCTTCAGCAGCCATATAACTTTTTTTCATCAATCGTTTGGGGGGGTGGATTCGACAACTCCCCGTAAAGTGTATTCGGTGGGGCCTTGTCGATCACGCGTTGTACCATCCTGAGAAGTATTTAACAAGGTTAAATATTCGGAATAGTGACAGCCGTCGGACGCCTCCTGTTCAATCTTTTCAGAGGGCCCCACTCGCCTTGTTTTCCTATGTCCCCTCCAACTATTCTACGGGATTCGCAGGCGTGAGTCGCCTCCCACTTTAGAGGGATATTTGACGCTTTTCCGCGTAACGATTTTTTGCGATTCTGCAACGGCGATGTTGGCGAAAATTTACTCCGCAGCCGTTTACGGCGTGGACGCATACGAGGTAGAAATCGAGGTCAACGGCGCCGGCGGTGATCCGAACATCGTTATTGTTGGGCTGCCAGACGCAGCTGTGAGGGAAAGCCGCGATCGGGTCACCACCGCCGTAGCCAATAGCGGTTATTATTGGCCGCGCGGTCGTACGACGATCAATCTTGCTCCGGCCGATATCAAAAAAGAGGGACCGAGCTTTGATCTACCGATCGCCCTTGGAATGATCGCCGTGACCGAAGGCCTGGACAGCTCACCGTTTGAAAATTTCAGCTTTGTAGGCGAGCTCGCCCTGGACGGCACAGTCCGCGCCGTGAAAGGCGTCCTGCCGGTCGCATTGGAAGCGCGGCGTCGCGGCAAGCGCGCGTTATTTGTCCCGGAAGCAAACGCGCTCGAGGCCGCAATGGTCGATAAGATCGACATCTACGGCGTGCAAAATTTACGACAGACATTCGCGTTTCTCCGCGGCGAAACTCCGCTTCTTCCGACGCGCGCCGATCTGACCGGATTTTTTTCCGCGCATCAGAGCTATGATGTCGAGTTCGGCGAGGTCAAAGGCCAAGCACACGTCAAACGCGCCATTGAAGTCGCAGTGGCTGGCGGTCATAACGCCTTAATGATCGGGCCGCCCGGCTCTGGCAAATCGATGCTGGCAAAACGCATCCCAACCATCATTCCGCCTCTCTCCCTCGAGGAAGCGATTGAGACGACAAAGATTCACAGCATCGCCGGATTGCTCGACGCCGAAAAATCCTTCGTCTCTACACGACCGTTCCGCGATCCCCATCACACCATCAGCGATATCGGCTTGCTCGGGGGCGGAACGTTTCCTAACCCGGGCGAAGTGAGTCTTGCGCACAACGGTGTTCTCTTTCTCGACGAGTTGCCCGAATTCAAAAGATCGGCATTGGAGGTAATGCGCCAGCCGATCGAAGACGGAAAAGTCACCGTCTCCCGTGCTGCGGGCAGCGTCACTTTCCCCTCGGAGTTCATGCTGGTCGCCGCGATGAATCCGTGCCCATGCGGCTATTTTGGCGATCTCAAACGCGAATGCCGGTGCGGTCCGGCTCAAGTGCAACGTTATCGCCAGCGCATCTCCGGCCCGTTGCTGGATCGCATCGATCTGCACATTGAAGTGCCCGCTGTTGAGTATCGCGACGTCGCCAGCGAGCGCGCTGAAGAGACATCTGCCATGATTCGCGAGCGGGTCATCCGAGCGCGTCAACGCCAGCAAGAGCGGTTTCGCGGCGACGGAAAGGTAAATTGCAACGCACGCATGGCCACGCGCCATCTCAAACCACACTGTAAGCTCAGCCAGGATTCGCAGGAACTGATTCGGGTGGCCATGAGCGAATTGAACCTAAGCGCCCGCGCTTACGACCGTATCCTGAAAGTTTCGCGCACTATCGCCGATCTCGATGGTAAGACCGAGATTTCACCGGAGCATGTAAGTGAAGCCATTCAATACCGCACATTTGATCGCACGCTCTGGGTGTAGCGATCAATGAGCAACCCGTACCCTTGCTTGTGATCCGGTTCGGTTCCCCGGAACGCGCTTCATCAACATAGGAATAACGAGTTTGAATCCAATTAGCGAGGGCAGTGCATCTCAACGGAAATGAAACCAACACGCTTAATGACTTCTAAAGACAGGCGTCGCCATCCTTTCGATCGCACAGCGCGCAAATCTCATCGGTCACCGATCACAGACTATTGCTACCATTCCGTCGCGTTCGGAGAATCCAGCGGACATTATACGCGCTACCCCTCGCGTTCGTTTTGGAAGATTGCCGGCGATTACTTGAAAGACGAGGCCCGGCACGATTTCCAGAGTGAAGGCATCCTTTTCGCGGCCATCACTATCACCGCAGCTCTTCCCTTGATTAGCAACGTGCACGCGCTGATAGAGTTCGTGCGTGCGCTCACCTCTCATTAAGAGGCGTAACCTTCGGCAGATTGCCGTCTTACTGCTGTTGTCGCTTGCGGGCTGCGGCTCGGAAAGTGAGCCCCTCCTCGAGGAAACTCTTGAGCGGGTCTACACGGTCCAACCAAACGCAGACATAAGTATTCAAAACCATGACGGTGCCGTATTGGTTTACGGAGCGAACACGAACGAACTGCAGATCCACGCGACGAAGAAAGCCTACAGTCACATGCGGCTGAAAGAGATCGCGATCGATGTTTCTGTGCAGTCGGCCACGGTTTCAATCAATACCAAATTTCCTCCTAAACCGAGATGGGCTCTGTTTGATCGCTCCGGGACCGTTGATTACACCATCGTGCTTCCTGCAACGGCTAGCATACCGCAATTGCGCCTGGTCGCGGGCGAGGTTCTCGTGGACGGAATGCGCGGACCAGGCGTGCATGCCTGGTTAGGCGATGGTCGCATGCTCGCTCACAACTGCTTCACCAAGATTGACTTCGTCCTGCAGCGCGGGAACCTTACCGCCTCATACGACTGGTGGGAGCATGGAACGTTTTCAGTCCATGCAGACATCGCCCAAGGAAACGCTTGGGCGTTTCTTCCGAGCGATTCCGCTTTCCACCTTGTTGCCGAAACGGCGCATGGAAAAATCGGCAATGATTTCGACAACCTCGTGGTTGAACCAACGGAAGCCTCAGCGGCCGCGAAAATCGACATGTTGGTCAATGGCGGAAGACAGGCAGAAATCAAAATGCGTGCAGCGGACGGCGACATTAAGATCGTTGAGGCAAATCCATAAGGTTTGCTTGCGTCGGACTCGCGATCGAGCATCAGGTACCTAACATCCAGATTTTCATGCCATCATTCGACATCGTCTCCGAAGTGGACAAGCAGGAACTTGATAATGCCGTCAACCAGGCGCGCAAGGAGTTGGCGACTCGTTTCGATTTCAAGGGCATAACGGCCGAAATACTTCCTGAGAAGGATAAGATCATCCTTACCGCCGAAGACGCCGGCTATCTTCGGGGACTGCGCGAAATTCTCATCGGCAAACTTTCAAAACGCGGGGTTGATTTGCGCAATATTGAACAGGACGAGCCCGCAATCTCATCGGTCGGACACGCGCGGCAGGAATTGAAAATTCAGCAGGGCCTCGAAGGGAACAAAGCGAAGGAAATTATTCAGGCGATCAAGTCGCAGGGTTTCAAAGTGCAAAGCCAGCTGCAGGATCGACAAATTCGAATTACGGGAAAGAAGAAAGATGATCTGCAGGCAGTGATTCAATTCATCCGCGGCCGCGACTTTGGCGTCGCCACAAATTTCAAAAATTTTCGAGAGTGAAATAGCGGCACGCACGGAGTGACGCGCCGCGCCCAAAATGAATCATTGCGTTGGTAGGGCCCGCCGCCAAACTTTATCCACCTTGCACTGGCGGCATGATTGAAATTTCGTCTCCCGGTTTCAGCTTGTAATTTCGATCCACAAATTCCACGCCTGCACCAATCAAAATGCTCTTGTCATGGGGGCGAAGCTTCGGTTGTTGCGCGTAAATTTGAGCCAGCAAGTCCCCGACAGTTGCCCCTTCCGCAAGATCGACATCCATTTCACGGCGTCCAACTAGATCAAACAATTGCGCATAAAACTGCGCTCGTACTTTCATTTGCCTGGTCGCTCCAGCAATTCTCTTCTCAGCACGCCAATATAGGGCAGATTGCGGTAACGCTCCCTAAAATCAAGCCCGTAGCCGACTACAAATTCGTCTTCGATTTCGAACCCAACATAATCTGCATCCACCTCCCGAGCGCGTTGTTTCCTTTTGCTCAACAGCACGCATGTCCGAATGCTGTGCGGTCTGGCTGTTTCTAAAGTCTCGCGAACGGCTGCAAGCGTAAAACCGCTGTCCAGAATATCATCCAGTACCAAAATATCCCGGCCCGCGACATCCGGGAGCGTGATCTGTCCGCCATCGGACGGACTCGCCGTGGCGAGCTTGAAAACGACCTCGCCGCTGGACTGCACTTTTCCGTGATAACTAGCCACGCTCAGGCAATCCAGTTTCAAGGGAAGCGGAATTCGGCGAAGCAGGTCAGCCACGAACATCAAGCTCCCGTGCAAGACTGCGATCACGGTTAGTTCGCGATCACGATAATCGTTCGAAATTTGCGCGGCCATATCATCCAAGCGCCGGTGAATCGCCGGCTCATCAAATAACACCTTCTCCAGATCGCCTCTCATCAAGATTATTAGGCCATCAGCCGAGCCAGAGATCAACGCGCTATAAGGGGACGGCGGTGTGGAGACCGCCGTTCCTTGCCTGCCCGGCATAGCCTTGTGCGAAGGCGGGTTTTTGCTCTCATGCCCGCGCTGATTAACGTCGCCTGTCAATGAACGTTCATCACGGTCAAGTCGAGATTCCCACAAATGGAAAGGGACTGTACGAAATCACGCGCGAAGTGCAGTCCACGATCGATAGATGCGGCATCCGGAACGGGACGGCGACCGTGTTTGTCCAGCATACCAGCTACAGCGTGGTCATCATGGAAAACGCCGATCCGACTGCGCGACGTGATCTGGAAGAATTCTTCGACCGCCTCGTGCCGGAAGAAGCCAGTTACTTCACGCACGGTTCCGAAGGCAGCGATGATATGCCGTCGCATATCCGCATGGTCTTGACGCGCACCAGCGAGACCGTGCCGATTGTCGATCGTCAAATGCAGCTCGGAACCTGGCAGGGCATTTTCCTGTTCGAACATCGTCGCGCACCGCACCGGCGAAAAGTCTTCGTCACCGTTATTGGCGAATAGGTAGCGCGCGACCGCCGGGCGCGCCGAGACCATGGCTGTTCTCCCGCGACTGCACGGTCTCTACCTGTAAACTTGGTCTACTAACCGCAGCGATTTTTCGTTTGGGAGGAGCGATTGTTCCATTTGATTCATGACGTAGGCGAACGAAATCCTGTTTTCGGGATCGGCAAAAGCGTGGCTTCCGCCCGCACCAGGGTGTCCGAAAGCGTTCGGTGACGGCCCGAATATTCTTCGCACCGCGTTTCGTGGATCTTTCATAAAGCCGGCTGAAAACGCTGTCGGTATTTGAAAAACGCGGTCCATTCCATCTGAGAGCGTTGTGGTCATCCATGAGATTGTTTCTTCCGAAAAGAAGATTTGCTCACCGAGTTTCCCGCCGTTCGCAAGTATGGAATAGAACTTCGCAAGTGCCGACGCGCTCCCGATCCCGCCGAACGAAACAATCGGTTGTGCGCGAACCGCTGGAGTGTTCATCCCACTAACGGACTGCAAGCCGTACGGTGAGGAGAAAGCCTTACGTGCCAGCGTGCCCGGTGTAGTCAGGTCGCTGTAAAATTTCTTCGGCTCTGGCGGCCTGCCGGTTTTTGCAGCGTAAACCGTCGCCACACGTCGATTTTCTTCTTCCGGCAAACCGATCCAAAGATCGAGACTGAGCGGCTGTGCAAACACTTCGCGCCAATATTGCGAAAGCGTTTTCCCAGCGATCCGACGCACGAGTTCGTCGAGCAAGAATCCAAATGTGCGAGCGTGATACCCATGTGCGGTGCCCGGCAGCCACAATGGCTTTTGTAATTCGAGTGCCCTGATAACGGCGTCGTAATCGAGTATATCAACTCGCGCATCCAAAGCGCAAAGTCCGGCTTGATGCGAAAGTAACTGCGACAACGTGATCTTTTCTTTGCCACCTTGAGCGAACTCGGGCCAAAACTCCGCCACGTATCTGTCGATGCCAATCCTATGCTCTTGCAACACATGCAGGACGCATGCGCTGCCAATTCCCTTGGTGGCAGACCAGATGAGGACGAGCGTATCAGCGCTCCAGGGTTTTTCGTGGTGGGCATCGCAAAATCCGTCGTAAAGATCGACGATCGGTTTTTCATTTTGCCAAATGGAAACAGCGGCTCCTAGCTCTCCGAACCTTTCAAAATTCTCCCGGAACAAGGGCTTCAATCTTTCGCGAAATCTTCCTAGATCGAGCTGCATTTTGGAAGTTGTAGGGCGTTTGATTCACTCGCGCCAGCTCGCTCACCCTATTGGGCTTCCCGTCTATGTCGCTCGGCGCCCGCCGGCTCCATTCTGTGAAACGCCAAGAAACGCAATGCCGTCTGACACAGACGCCCTACAGCAGCAGTTGTTCCAATTCATCGAGGCGCTGTTCAAACAAACGCAACGTGGTTTCGATGGGAGCGGATGTGGTCATGTCCACACCCGCCGCTTTCAACGTCTCCAGTGGGAATTTCGAACCACCCGACCGCAGAAAATCAAGGTACGTTTCCACGCTTCCCGGCTCGCCGGAGAGCACGCGCTGGGAAAGCGTCACGGCAGCGGAAATACCGGTTGCATACTTGTAGACATAGAACGCGTGGTAGAAATGCGGAATGCGCAGGCATTCCAGATCAAGCTCCGCATCGAGCACGAAGTTTTCAGCAAAATAAGCTTTGAGGAGCGTGTGATATTGCGATTTCCTCAACGGCGTGAATAATTTTCTCGAACTCAGCAAACATGGTCTGCCGGAAAAGTGTACCCCGCAGGTCGTCGATTTGCCGGTTGATAATGTAGGCGCGCATCTTCGGGTCGTTCGTTGTTTTGAGCAGGTAATGGGTGAGCAGTTCCTCGTTAAAAGTTGAGGCGACCTCGGCCAGAAAGATCGGATATTCGTAATCCTGAAACCGCTGCGAATTCTGCGCGAACCAGCTGTGCATGGAGTGACCCGCTTCGTGCGCAAGCGTGTAAACGTCGGCGAAGACATCCTCCTTGTAATTCATGAGGATGTAGGGCGGCGCCTCGTAACTTCCCGATGAAAACGCGCCACTGCGTTTGCCTTTCGTTTCGTAGCGGTCGCACCAGCGACCGGCTCGCAAACCTTCCGACAGTACATCAACATATTCCTTCCCTAGCGGCTCAAGCGCGCCTAAGACCATTTCCACAGCCTGATCAAACCTGAAACGAGTCTCGATTTCCGGAACGAGCGGGACGTAGGTGTCGTAATGATGCAGCTCGCGCAAGGAAAGCGCACGCCGGCGCAAATCGAAATAACGAAAAAGCGACTTCAAATTCGCGCGAACCGATTGAATCAATCCGTCGTAAACTGCAATCGGCACATCGTCTGGAAACAGCGCAGCCTCGAGCGCAGATGAATAATGTCTTGCCTGTGCATAAAAAACATCTGCCTTGACCGAATAAGCAAGGGATGCGGCAAGCGTGTACTGATGGTCGCGAAATTCTGCGTAGAATTGATGGAAAGCACGTTTGCGGAGGTCATGATCGCGCTTGACTAAAAATGAGCTGAACGAGCTCTGGGTGAGCGGTCTCTCGCGACCTGCCTGATCGATCAAGACGCCGAACTTCATGTCCACATCGGTCAATTGTGAAAAGGTGTCGTCGTAACCGCTCAGCGCGACACTCCCTAGCGCGAGAAGGCGTTCCTCGGGCACCGAAAGCACATGCGGTTTCATTCGGCGAATCTTGCGCAACTTGGTTCGCCACTCGGCCAGCACCGGATCGGCAATGAACTTGGCAAATCTTTCGTCGTCGATCGCCAGGATTTCTGGAACGAGAAACGCCGCGGCTTCGCCGATTTTCGTCAGCAGATTTTGCACCTGCCCGATCCGCGCAAGAAATTCGTTGTTAGTGCTGTCCTCGGCCAGTTGCAGGGATGCGTAGTGATAGATGCGCTCGATTTTCAAATCGAGCGACTTTTCAAACTCAAGCACCTCTGCCAGCGTCTGTGCCGAATCCCCTACTCTGCCTTTCCAGTTCTGAAGCTGTGGATACGTCCGCTGAAGCCAGGCAAAATCTTCGTCAGAGTCGGAAATGTCAGCGCGAGTCGGAGTTTTCACTTCGTCCATGAGGAGATTGTCACACGGAACGTGTTCTCTTCAACGAGTTGAAAAAGCAGTTCTTGGCACGCGAGATTTCCGCCTCCAGCGCTTTTGGATGCGAAGCCTGGGAGCGCTGTTATCGGGCCGGAGTGGATGCCCCAGATTGGCGTCGCAACCTTCACAATTTCAGTGTTTCATAGCTGGCATGAAACGGCTTTTGATCTTGCAGTTATTCGGCGCGTTAGTCGTTACAATGGCGGACGCCACGACAAACTTCGATCTGGCGGCCAAGGCAACAAACGAACTCGCGGTCGATCTTCACCGTCAACTCGCCACAGGCAAGGAGAACCTTTGCGTTTCACCGTTCTCCATCGAAAGCGCCCTAGCCATGACGTTCGCTGGCGCAGACGGCGACACGCGCACGGAGATGGCGCGCGTGCTGCATTTCCCAAGCGACGCGAGCGCGATGGCCGCCTCGTTCGCTTCGCTTCAGCATTCGCTGGAAGAAATGAGCGTGAAGACAGCCGAACTGGTGGAGAAATCCAAGGAATTCGGCGGCCCGAGCGAGCCGATTACACTAAGCATTGCAAACAAGCTCTTTGCGCAAAAGGGCTACGCGTTTCGTCCGGTTTTCTTATCATTGGTGAAACAAAATTTCGGTGCGGCCTTTGAGACTCTCGATTTCGTCACCAATGCTTCGGCAGCTACGCAGCACATTAACAAATGGGTAGCGGACCAAACACATGACCGGATTCGCGATCTCATCCCCGGAGGCGCGCTTGATGAGACGACCCGCCTGGTCCTGGCAAACGCGCTCTATCTAAAGGCGCCATGGGCACATGAATTTTCGGAGACCGCAACGCAGCCGGAACCGTTCCACGTTCGCGGCGGGAGTGGAATCGACGTTCCCACGATGCAGAAAAAAGGGGAACATTTCGGTTACGCCAAGCGCGAGGGATATACGGCCGTAAGCTTGCCTTACTCGGGAAACGATCTCCAATTCCTCGTTCTTCTTCCCGATGACGTAAACGGTCTGCACGCGCTCGAATCAAAGCTGTCGGGCGACATGCTGGCTGCATGCGCAAAGCTTCAGACGCGCGACGTCGATCTTCATTTGCCGAAATTCAAACTCCAGCCACCCACCATGGCCTTGGCAGAAAAGTTCGAAGCGCTCGGGATGAAGACGGCGTTCGATAAGCCACAGGGCAGCGCAAATTTTGACAAGATGGCGCCGCGAACACCGAAGGATTACCTCTATATCTCGCAAATTTTTCACAAAACTTTTATCGCTGTCGATGAAAAAGGAACCGAGGCGGCTGCAGCAACCGCTGTGGCGATGATGGCAGGGACAGCTCTGAGATCGCCTCCGCCACCGCCAATTGAAATGAAAGTCGATCGCCCGTTCGTTTATGCCATTCAGCATGTCCCGAGTGGCGTCTGTCTTTTTCTAGGGCGCGTAACCGATCCCCGTTGAAGTGGACCTGTCGACCCTTGCAAATTTAATCAACGCGATCGCGGTAACGGCCGGCGTCATTTTTGCGGCAGTGCAAA
>WNGO01000514.1_pt1 | contig 23794 bp, 23 predicted proteins | sample 5400511 | NCBI WGS metagenome assembly WNGO01 (sample SAMN13153380, study PRJNA577476) | soil metagenome | isolation source: 20 cm soil or saprolite under Garry oak tree replicate 2 | place: USA:California | collected 2016-06-15 | reverse complement strand
GACTTCATCGACATGGAAGAGCGCCGCAACCGCGAAAAAGTTTTGTCCGCGTTGCAGCAGGCTCTCGAGGAAGACAAGGCTCCGTCAAAAGCGCTCTCCTTCAACGAGTTCGGCCTCGTCTGCATTACCCGCAAGCGCACCAAGCAGGCGCTCGAGCGCGTCCTATGCCAGCCCTGCCCGTATTGCACCGGCTCCGGCATGGTCAAGTCCATCCCCACGCTCTGCTACGAAATCCAGTCCGAAGCGCGCAAGATGGCCACTGCCGACCGCGAAGGCCCCAACCTCACGATCCGCGTGAATCCTGAAATCGCCAAAGCCCTGAAGACCCGTGAGTCCATGCTCATCGACGAACTCGAGCAAACCTCGCATAAGCACATGATCATCCAGTCCGACGCCACCTTGCACTGGGAGCAGTACGACATCTATTGAATGATTAATATTATTCGTTGATAAATAATAAGATATCCCATTCGGAATTAGCTTTTGGCCTACGGATGGCCTACGGGCTCGCTGCTTCGCATTTAGTGAAAACCTCTCGCGCAGCTTGACGATGGATTCTGCACTCCGCCGTGTCCCACGCCAAAATGTCGTCCGCGCCAAAGACAGAGCGATTTCCTGCCGCGAACGTTTGCACTGGAAACGCGAATTGAACCAGGAGTTCTCCGCCGACGCCGCGATGCTCTCGTTAAGACATGAGAACATAGATTTCAGGTCCTTCCCGTGTCCCTACCAAAAAGTCCATTCTCATTGAAATCGTTGCATTTACAGAGTTGCGAACGGTAGTCTGCCCAGACCATGCTGCCCCTACTCTTCTCTCTACGAGATTGTTTCCGAGCTCGCGCTGCTCTGCAACCGGCATCAGCTTCTGGTCTTGCAACGTTCGAGCCGTGGGCATAGGCTGTGTCTCGGTTGCGCTGACCGTGTCCTGTGGGTCTGGCTTTCGCGATTGTGGAACGATTGGCGTTCGGCACTGCTCCTTGTCAAGCCGGAGACTGTCATCGCCTGGCAGCGCAAGGGGTTTCGACTGTATTGGAATTGGAAGAGTCGCCATCTTGAAGGACGACCCTGTGTATCTCCGGAAGTTCGGAATCTGATCCGGAAAATAAGCCTCGCCAACCCTCGTTGGGGAGCTCCCCGCATTCACGGAGAATTGCTGAAGATTGGAACCGAGGTGTCGCAAGCCACGGTCGCCAAGTACCTGGTCCGGCAGCGGAGGCCGCCCTCCCAGACATGGCGAACCTTTCTCAAGAATCACGCCAAGGACTTGGTTTCTGCAGATTTCTTCGTCGTCCCGACGATTACGTTCCAACTCCTCTTCGTCTTTGTGATTCTCGACCATGACCGCCGACGTCCGATTCATTTTGCTCTGACCTCTAACCCCACCGCAGAATGGACAGCCCGTCAACTTTTAGAAGCATTCCCGTGGGACAATGCCCCGCGCTATTTGCTGCGCGACCGGGACGGCATTTATGGAGAGAAGTTTTGGTATTCGGGAAGTCCCGACTGCGCCGCGATCACCATGGCAAAACGCCTACGCGGAGCGCTTGATCGGGTCCATTCGACGGGAGTGCTTGGACCACGTCATCGTTTTCCATGAGGCCGGGTTGCGCCGGATCTTGAAGAATTATTTCGAATACTACGAAAGATGCCGTACGCATCTGTCGCTCGAAAAAGATGCGCCCGTCAGCCGACCCGTCGAGCTTCCTTCGCTCGGTCATGTGATCGAGATTCCGAAAGTCGGCGGCCTGCATCACCTTTACTCGCGCAAAGCTGCCTGATCGAAGCGGGCCTGCAAACGCTCGTGTGGGAATGCAGAACGAGCCATCTGCCCGTTTGCTATGCGAACTTTAGTTTTTTGTGGCAGGACACTTGCCCTTCGGATTGTTCCGAAAGGTGACGGGCATGCAGCACGGATAACTTCTCGTGGTTACCCGATGAGGTTTTTGGTAGGGACAGCAGAAAAAAGAATCCGAAATTGTGAACTAACAGACATCATGTTGCGAATTGCGGACTCAGACCTGCGAAGGACGCAGCGGGTCTTGTTCCTCGGGATACAAAAACACCTCTTCAACGTTCTTTCCAAAAACGCGTGCGATCTTGAAGGCTAGCGGCAGACTCGGGTCGTACTTCCCCGTTTCAATGGCATTGATGGTTCCACGCGCGACCCCCACGTGGGCGGCAAGCTCGGCTTGCGACCATTCTTTTTCCGCTCTCAATACGCGTAGCCGGGTCTTCATCGATACCGCCACGAGTAAAGAATCAATCCGATGCTCCACAGAATAATCATGAGCGCGGGAATGCCAAGCCAGGAGGCGGGATGGAAACCGAAGCTCTGGAGGAAGCCGATAGCCGCAGAAAAAATCAATGTTCCTGTAAAGGCAAACGTCAGGGCGCGGTAGTTGATCTGCTGTTCGCGCTCGTCATTCGACCGGAGAAAGCGCAGCAGGAACAGGATCGCGGCGGTGGTGGCAAGAATAGCCAAAGCGAGCAGTGGCGCACGGAAAGATGGAATCGTGACGACAAGACTGATGGCAATGACGGAGAGAAGCAGTAAGCGTAGTTCTGCGGCGGCCGGGTAGCTCATCTCGAAAAGGAGTGGTCGGGCACAATGATCTCCTCCGGACGCCATAATAGTACGTCATATAATTCTTTATGTCAAGAAAAAGATACTATTTGTACGTTTCAAGATGATGTGATAGCCTTGTTCTGGGAGGATTTCCAAATTGCTTCCATCTCTAGAACTGGGACGCTTTATGTCGGTGTACAGCAAATATGAAAAGAGCGAGATAGCTGCCAGAGGGATTGATTGTCCCAGCGGGAATGGCGCGCCCCCCCAGGCATAATCCCCCTTGAATGTTCTGTACGAACCTCAAAGAAAGCCCCCGGACCAAAGAACGACCAAATACATCGCCCAAGCCCGTACCCGCCATGGTGCGGCTTGGGATTTCTTTGAAACACAGATGGCTCGATGCTCCGGCCGGAGGGGCTATCGCATTCAAAAAAGTACTGTTGGTCTGAGGGAGCATCTTGGGTCAAATCGTCCGTGTCTTGGCGCTGGCGGCGGCAGTCACCGTGGGCCCTCCTTGGCCTCAGCCAGGGCTGTGCGTGCCTCTTCATTTCCTGCATCGTATGTCAGAATGCGTTCCAGTGTCTCAATGCTGGACTTGGCATCGCCAGTCACCTCGTGAAGATATGCCAGTCCCAAGTATGCAGGCGTGTAATGGGGGTCGGCTTCGATGGCTTCGTCGTAGAGCTGCCGCGCCGCCGCCACGTTTCCCTCTCTAAGCCGAATCTTCGCCAGACGAGTTCGAACCTCGACAGATGGAGACCCAGAGTCAATCGCTTTTTGCAACACTTGGGCTGCCTCCGCCGGCGATTGGGGGTGAGCCACCAAAAGGACCAGCCCATATGCCTCCTGCACCTCGGGATCGTCAGGAAGTTCTCGGGCGGCCTGTTCTAAGAGCGCGAAACCTCTTTGCCGGAATGCCGGGTAGACCTGACTCACTTCGTAAAGGGCCAGCGCTTGGGTCCGCAAATCCGGTGGGGCAGCCGGCTCTTGTCCACTTCTTGGGTGGTAAATCAAATCTTCCTGGGATTCCGGCGTCGCGGCAACCTGGGGAGGACTCTGGGAGGCAATTCGCAGGATGCGATGGTCCGTCAACGCAGAGTGGCTAATGTTCGCCACGGACTTTTTTGGCATGTGGCATTGGATACAGTTGTCCGGTGGAGATGTCGTCTGTCTGCGCGTGGAGGATAACGAGCAGCTTTGAACGGTATGGCAGGTCAGGCACTTCCTGCGGAAGTACGACGACGACGCTGCCCCTCGCAATTGCACGTGGGGATCATGACAAGTAATGCAGCCCAGGCGGCCGTTGCTCTCGATCGAGCACCGGCTCATCTCCATCTGTTCTGGGTGACTAAGCGCTTTGACGACATCAGAGTTCAGGGCTACGGGAGCAGTAAACATGGCAACGACGTTTCCCAGCGGCGTACCGGGCCGGAAGTCCAGGTATGTCTTGCCGGGCCGCAGGACGCGTGCATCTCCGCCAAAATGGCATTGGATGCACACGTCATCGCGAAGGTGTTGCGGAAGGCGGGCGGGATTGACGATTGAGAAATCAATTGGACCTCGGAGTAGTGCATTTTCCAGACGTTCGCGAACGTGGAGTTCGCCCGGACCATGACACCGTTCACAGCCGACGGCCAAAGCACGGAAAGGCGGATCTTGATAACGGTTTCGCGTGCCTGCAATGGGACGAAAAATTCCGGAGTGGCACGAAACACAAAGATTCCCGGCGGGCCGTGCGAAGCTCCGGAACCGGCCGGCCTCATAACCAGGCGAGAGATCCCATCCGCGAATCCCCGTGTAGTACGAGATCGGCGAAACAAATAGCGCGTCCCCTTTTGCCACCAAGTAACTTCGTCCCACGTCTCCGGAACCCACGGTGAAAGCCACTTCGTGCTTTTCGGAGTATTCCAGCTTGCCGTCTGCGCGGATCTTCGATTCCGTGTGGTACATCTTGCGGCCGCTGACGGAGACGCTATACGTAAGACCGAGCTTCTTACTTAAGAGCGTCACACGCTTTCTAAATTCTGGCCAGTTGCCGGGCCCCGGAAGGGAAAGCGATTTACCCATGCCGGTTTTCTTGAAATCGTTGTATTGAGGCTCGTGGCAATCGCGGCAGACTTCGTCACCAACGTAAGCAACCCCAGCCCGGGCATTCAGATATTCCCCGGGGGCTTGTTCCGGTATCGCGGCTTTGCGGCCAGCCCCGGGCAGCCATAGGAGAAACACAGCAGAGAGACTTAGAACAATTGTGCTGGTTTTTTTCATTGATGTTCAGATGGAATCTCCGATTTCAACTCCATCTCTACGCAGAACCATATACCAGCGGCCCTCTTCTGGGAGCCGCAAGTCCGCTCAACTGGGAAGCTTAAATGTTGATTTGAGCGGCTGATGCGAAAAATCCTCAGCAGCGGATTCGCTTCTCCGAAATGGACGCTCCTAGGCAACGCCAAGGACTCCATTAAGAGATCAACGAGGACCGCTCGGCGCAGCAATTGGCGGAGGCGGGAGTGGCTTTGTATCCCGAATTCCCTCCTCTTCCACAATCGTATAGATCGCGTCGGAGGCGATATTCTCCAGCATCTCCACTTTGCCAGCGGGCCAACGGATCTCCACGGAATCGATTTTCGTGGCGGCGCCGAGGCCAAAATGCTGACGGAGGTCGTTCTGCGAGAGATAACTTCCGCCGCCACGAACCTCGCTGAACTGACGAACACCCGCGGCAAGAATTGTGACGCGCGCGCCGATCGCAGCGCGGTTGCTCTTGGTGCCGATCAACTTGAACAGCACGCGGTGATTGGCGTTCGTGGAGCGATTGATCAGCAGTGTAGGCGACTCGCCGACGTTGAGGATGGCTACGTCCATGCTGCCGTCATTGTTGATATCTCCGAAAGCAGCGCCACGGCGGCAGGCAAGCGGGATCTTCGTCAGCCCGGACACGGCGGAAATGTCCTCGAACGTGCCATCGCGCAGGTTTCGGAACAACTGCATCGGCTGCCGGTACTTCACACCACCAGGAATTGCGTCCACCTGCGGGTACACGTGACCGTTTGCGACGAAGAGATCGAGCCAGCCAGTGTTACTGAAGTCGACAAATCCGGTTCCCCACTTTACGTAGGGATACGCAGGTTGTGCAGTCTTCGACGCCCAGCCCTCGTCCGTAAAACCTTGCAAACCAAGATTGTGATACAGGTTGTTCGGTTGGTCGGTGAAATTAGTAACGAAGATACTCAGGCGCCCTTCATGCCTGTAGTCTCCGAAGTCAACGCCCATCGAGCCGAGTTCCTGTCCGTCGGCACTTAGTGCTGTCCCGGTCAAAAGGCCGACTTCTTCGAAGGTCCCATCGTGCTTGTTGTGGTAGAGAAAATTGGGCCCGGCATCGTTGGCCACGTACAGATCGGGCCAGCCGTCGTTATCGTAATCGCCCCACACGGCCCCGAGCCCGTAGCGGTGCCGGGGATCGTCAACCCCAGCTTTCTTGGAGACCTCTTCGAACGTACCATCGCCGCGGTTTCGAAAAAGCAGGTCGCTTTCGCCTTCCATGCCCCAGGGACCGCACTGCACCAGAATTCCTTTGTAGCGGCAGAATTTTTCGTTGCTGCCAAATTCCGGGAGCTTATTCATATCCAGATGGACGTACCGCGCCACAAAGAGGTCGACGTAGCCGTCGCGATCGTAATCAGCCCAGGCTGCCCCGGTCATAAAGCCGCTCCTTCGTACTCCGGCTTTATCTGTCACATCTTCGAATTTGCAATTTCCCAGACCGCGGTAGAGTGCGGTGCCACCGAAGCCGGAGACAAAGATGTCTAGTTTGCCGTCATTATCGAAGTCGGCGACGGCGATTCCCATGCCCCACCCTTTGCGCTTCAGCCCCGCCGATTGCGTGATGTTGCTGAACTTAAGATTTTCATCCTGATGATAGAGGGTAATCAGAGGATCGCCGCCATCGCGATAGTCCTCCACGGTCGAGCCATTCACCATGGCAATATCTAGCTTGCCGTCGTCGTCGCAGTCAAACAAGGCGATGCCGCCGCTCATGGACTCGATGATATAATGCTGCTCAGCCGTGGAAATATGGGATGCTGTCAGGCCCGCTTGTTTGGAAACATCCTCGAATTGGGGAACCGTCGCCGTGGATGGAGCTTTGGTCTGAGCCATGGCAAAAGCGAGGGAAAACCAGACGGGGAGGGCCAGAACACCGGCTATGGACATCGATGCGTAGTGCGGATCAGGTTTGCAAGGTCGCACGCAGCCCCACCCGGTCACCCTGGTTCCGGGCAACCAAATCATTGCTCGTTGAAATAATACAGAATAATATCGTGAACAGGCTGTTTCGCATATGAGCAAATTAGCCAGAGCCGGGCTACTTATTTTAAGCATTTGCTTGAGCGCGCCACTCGCTCGAGCCCAAGTCCAACGAAGCTCGTCTGACTCCGCAACCGTGATCCGCGCGACGACGCGTATGGTGCAGTTGGACGTTGTAGTCACAGACTCTTCTGGGCATCCGCCTAAGGATCATCTCAGCGAGAAAGATTTCACCATCTTGGAAGACGGAAAGCCGCAAAAGCTTTCATTCTTCTCCTTTCAGCAGCTCGAAGGGCAGGAAAAGCGGCAGAGGCCACTGCCACCGCAGCTTCCACCGCATGTGGCCAGCAACCGGCCGGAGTACCGCCGCACTGTGGGGCCGCCGGTCATCCTCCTGCTCGATGGTATCAACACACCTGTGGAGAACCAGATTGTTGTTCGTCAGCAAATGCTCAAGTTCATGGCGGACCATTTCGATCCCCACTTACGTATCGCCGTTTTCCTTCTCGGCAACGAACTCACGGTTTTGCAGGACTTCACGTCCAATCCGGCGCTACTGACTGCGGCGCTTCAGAAGTACCGTTCACAGGGTTCAGCCGCGGGGCGAATGGGAGGCGCGGACGTCCAATTACAGCCATCATCGTTTGATGGGCCCAATCTTCCTCCGCAAGCAGCTGCCCAGGGCGGGGCCGGGAGCGGGTTGGATTCCAACGGACGGTCGCTCATGAACATTGGGTATGCACTGGCCCGATTTGAGAAAGAGAGCAACGCAAGCAGTATGGAAATACGGGTTGCGCATACCGCGGACGCTCTCTCTTCGATTGCGCGCTATCTGGCCGGATTCCCTGGACGCAAGGTCGTGATCTGGTTTTCGGCGTCCTTTCCATTGAATCTCTCAGTTGTCGATCCTGCGGATTTTGACGTTTATCGTTCTTATGCCGACCGGATCCGGACAACAACGAATCTGCTGTCGGACGCCCAGGTCGCGATCTACACCGTGGATGCGGGAGGCTTGAAGGGAAATTTGATCTCAGACCCCAGCGATGCTGGCCGGGATGCGAACGGTAGGATGGCGTTGACAGTAGACGCGCATATGAACGCGAACAGCAAGGAAGTATTCGAGCGGTTCAATAAAGAAGACAGTCTGGCAAAGGTCGCTCAAGAAACGGGCGGGCGCGTTTTCTTGAACACAAATGACTTCGATCGCGCCATTGTGGAAAGTGTACGAGACAGTAGTACTTTCTACCAGGTTGGCTACTATCCCGACCACAAGAAGTGGGACGGCAAGTTTCATACTATCAAGGTGAATGTCGCGGGAGACGGTTTAGCGGTGCGGCATCGCCGCGGGTACTACGCCACCGATCCTGAGAAATGGCGCAAGAGCGGCGAAGGGGAGATGAACGTGGCCCTGGAGAAGGACATTATTTCCACTGGCGTTCTGTTCTACGCACGGGCGATGCCGCCATCCGACAATGCCGACGTGAAGGTCGAATTCCTGGTGGACCCCCATACAATCACCTTTGAGACGCAATCGGAGAACCAGCACGAATGCAATCTGGAATTCCAGGTGCAAGCCTTCACTCCCGAGGGCAAGCTAGTGAAAGCCGAGGTGCAGCAAGCAGAAGCCCCGCTCAAGCAGGATACCTATGACCGCATCCAGAAGAACGGCCTTCCGATGCCCGTGTCCATCAAGCTCGGGCCAGGTCAGTACCTGCTTCACCTAGGCGTTCGGGATAATCGAACGGGGCAGTTCGGGACGTCGGACCTGCCGCTGACCATCGGCGAGGCTGCTGCCCACTAAAAATTCCAAGGTTACTTCGAGGGACCGTCAGGCGAACCTTTCCGCGCACTCTTTTCCTTCAGCTGTTGGTAGACTCGCAGAGCTTTATCGGCATCCTCGACCCTACCCACGCGACGATACGCAAGGCTGAGCTGGTAATAATCGTAGGATTGAACGGGCTGTAATTGCGTCGCTTTCTCGAGGTGCTGGATTGCTTCATTTGCATAGCCCTTATCCAACAGCGCCTTTCCGAGCTGGTAGTGCGCATCCCCGTAAGCAGGCTTCTCTGCGAGTACCGCGTTCAGCAGCCGGATGGCCTCGTCCGTTTGGCGTTGCTCCAGGCGCACGTAAGCAAGCTGGTACATGGCCGGGACAGACCGTGAATTCACTGAAAGTTCCGCGCTTAATTCCTGCCCGGCCTGATCGAGCTTGCCTTGTTTGAAATAGACCATGCCGATGAAGTAGTGTGCTTCGGCCAAGCTTGCATTCAGCTCTAGCGCGCGCTGGCACTCGAGCAACGCCTCGGGGTATTGAGACTGCCCGTAGTGCGCCTGCCCTACCAAGAGATGAACCTCGGGAGAGTTCGCGCCGTGCTCCAACATTCGCGAAAAAAGGCGTCCGCCGGTGGCTGCATCGCCACTCCGCACCAATGCCACTCCCGCAGCGTAGAGTAGTCCGGGGTTCTCGGGCAACGCATCCAGAATCGGACGGAAGGTCTCAGCACTTTTCGTGAACTGGTCGGTCATGTAGTACGAAAGGCCGAGCATCTGGCGAACGTTGGCGTCCTTTGGCGTTTGGCGAAGGAGGCGCTCTAGCGGACCGATCGCGTGTTCGTAGCGTTCCGCGCGGAAAGCGGCCAGTCCCCAGTTGCGATCCAGGCTCTCAATCTTGGGATTCCACCGCGCTGCTTCCGCGAATTCCTCCTCAGCGTTGGAGTAGTGAGCGGCACGCGCATCAATCACGCCGAGATTGTAATACGCCTCTCCCAACATCGCGGAAACGCGCTTCACGTACTCGGCTTCCCGGCTGTTGGGGAGTTCAGGTCCATGCGGCGCGCGCATCAACATTGAGCGCAGCTCCTGCTGGCCGGAGCCTCTCATCGCGGCAGTCTCGTCGGATCCAGTAGAAGTATCCGGCGCCTGCGGTGAATCGCGCCCTGCCAATTGGCTCCGAATCTGTTTGGCTTGAGCCAATTCGGACTCCGCCTCTGCGTTCCGGTTCAGTTTTTCAAGCGCCTTACTCATCAGCTCATGAACTTCCGCCACTTCCGGGTAGTTCGCCTCATGCGAAGTAAGTGCCAGCGACTTTTGCAACACAGCCACGGCTTTCTCCAAGTGTCCGGCATCGAAACTGGCCTGGCCCAGTCGAAAAAAGGCATCGGGATCATCAGCGCGTGCGGCGGTGACCAGTTCGAACCACTTTTCGGACTCGTTCGGCTTCTCTTCCTTTTCCGCAATCATCCCTAGGTAATACTCGCTATCATAGTCATCGGGGATTCTCGAAAGTTCGGCAAGAAACTGTTCGCGCGCTTTCGCATAGTTCTGTGGACCTTGTAGGTAATAAGTAAGTCCGAGGGACGAACGCACGCGTGCTTTCTGCGGTTCCAGTTCAAGCGCTTTCGCAAAATGATTGGCCGCTTGATCCAGATATCCGGTTTCCCGGTAGGCAAGACCAATCAGGATGTGCAGACTGGCGCTGGGCACGGAGGACGCCTGCATCTCGTCGAAAATCACGCCCGCGGGAACTGGGTTCTTTAGCTCCAAGTCAGCCAAAGCCAGCAGGAACCCGGTATCGAAATCCGGTTGCACGCGTAGCGCCGATTCGAGCCGAGTGGCCGCGGCCGCGAAATCGCCTTTCATAAAATAGATTTTCCCCGCGAGGTTTAGGGCACGCAGATCTTTTGGATCCTGTTCAAGCGCAGCCTCAATTTCCGTCTTTGCTTTGTCGAAATCGCGAGCCATGAAGTGCGCGATAGCCAGGTCAACGCGCGCCGTCACGCGGGCAGGTGCGATCTGCACGGCCCGGCCAAGCAGATCGATTCCTTCGGCGTACTCTTTGTTCGAAACGCGCAGATTTCCCAGCTGCCGCAAGGCGCCGGAAACGGCTTCGCGATAAGCCGTGGCTGCTTTTTCGTAATCCCCTGCGACCTGGAACGTTTGTGCGGCTTGAAAAGCCAGCTCTGGAGAATTTGCCTCACTCCCGGGTTTGGCATTTTCCTGGGCCTTTACTTCGGCAGTTGGAAAAACGCTGCACCACACCCACAAGCCAAGCTTCACGAGACTCCGCGTTCGAAACATCGTGTCCTTTCGAAATTACTCAGCGAAACAATCCGTTGCATTTACGGCTGCTGGGCCGCAGGTGGAGAATCCGCGTCTCTGCGCTTATGTTGCTCGTCCTCCGTCTGCCGGAGCCGATTGTAGGTTGCCATCTCCGTCCGCGCGGGTTCCTGCATCCCCAGTCGTGAGTAAGCCAGGGCCAAATGATAATGGTACTGGGAAACAGCCGGAGCAAGGTTTACGGCTTGCTCCAGCACGGCCCGAGCCTGCTCCAAGCTTCCGGTTTGCAGGTACAGGGTCCCTAGTTCTGCCGCGGCCGAAACATGCTGCGGGTTCGCCCTTAAAGCTTCTTCCAGTTCTCCGCGTGCCAGGTCGACGCTCCCTTCTCGCCGGGCCATCAGACCCAGATAGTAATGGGCGTCGGCGAGATGGGGGTCAATCGTCAAGCAGCGCTGAAGATCGCGCTTAGCGCCGTCAGCGTCGCCGGTCTTGAATTCCGCGATCCCCAGCAGCAACTGGCTGTTGGCATCATCGGGGCGGGCGGCCGCGAGCTTGCGGGCGATGGGCTCGGCCGCCTCCGGCGAATCAGCTTCGATTAGAGTGAGGGCCAGAACGTACTCGCTATCCGGATTGTCCGGTTGAATGGAATTCAGCTTTCGCGCTGCCGTTACGGCCTGGGCACGATGACCTGTCTTCAACAACGCCAGGCTCAGCTTCTGCAAGACGTCGGGACGATTTGGATGCACCTCGTCTGCGCGGCGCAGAAACTCGATCATTTCATCCCAGTGATTCTGCTGGGCAGCCAGGCCAGCCGCATCGAAGAGCAGATCGAAAGATTTTGGCTGCAGCTTCAGCGCTTGCGAGAGTAATACGATAGCGGCTTGAGGCTTACCCTGAGCCGTACGGACCAACGCAAGCGACTGCAGGTAGTCTGCTGAGGGTTTTACAGGCTTCACGTTGTCCATGAGATGCACCGCATCTTCAACATACCCGTTGCGGAGAAGCACGGTGATAAAGTCCCGCAGGACCTCAGGCTCCGCGTTCGCGTGGCGCTGTAAACTCGGGATCAAGGGCGGGACTTTATCAGGTTCGCCAATCGCAAAGTAATCGGCTGCAAGGACGGGCAGAATTCGGGCAGGACGCGATGCCAAAGAAATCCTATGCGCGGCGGCTATCGATTCCTTGTACTGGCCCACCGCCTGATACAGGAGGGCTAGTTCCACGTTGGCGGGGGCGTCGGCTGGCGCAATCGCGACGACTTGCAAGTAGGAGTCAAGGGCTTGGGGATTGTTCCCCAGGGAGCTGTACAACTTGCCTAGACCGCGGTAGGCCTCGACATCTTTGGGACTCAGGGTCAAAACTCTGCGAAACAGCGCTTCGGCCTCTGGCGCGCGCTTCTGGCGCGTTCGAATTTCCGCCATGAGGTCCAGCGCCCACACCTGCTCGGGCTGCTGCGACAAGACGCTCCAGAGCTGCTTTTCTGCGTCGTCGAGCCTGTTCTGAGTAATGAGCCTGGAAATCGAGCTGCGCGAAGTGGATTGCGCCCACAGGAGCAGCGGAGAAGCAATGATGAAAACGAGAAATGCCGCAACGAAGAAGTACGGGGCGCAGGCGCTTCCTGTCAGAGGCAGCTTACTGTTTTGGCCCCCGTATCCCGTATACCAACAAATTGCCCGCATCTCGTCTCTACTCCCCGACGAAAATACGATACGCATTCAGAGTCTCGCGCCAAAGCACAATAGTAGCGCAATCCGGCGATAGAAGAACGGTCACTGGAATCGTCACGCTAGCCCGGAGGCACGAAAAAAAACCGGGCCTGACTTTTGTCAGGCCCGGTGAAAGAGTCTTGCCCCAGACGGAATCTAGAAGATGAATTTCAGCGCGTACTGAATCTCCCGGTTGCCGTTTTGGGTCGTGTTTTGAGGTTGTCCGAAGGTGTTCCCCGTGAGAGTGCCACCGGAAAGGGCCACACACGTGGTTGGGGCGGTTTTGCAATTATTCCCCGAGGCATCCACAGCCGTGGTCCCGCTTACGTTGAATGCCAGGTTCTGGCCAGCGAAACGAAACTGCGGGTGATTGAAGACGTTAAACATCTCCAAACGGAATTGTAGTTTTGTCCTTTCTGTCATTCGCCAATTCTTGTCGATTGCGAAGTCCACGTTGTCGATCGGAGGCCCAGGGCACTGGCCAGGTCCGCTGTTGCCAAAGGTGGCCAATCTGTAGCCATCCCATGTAAAGGCTTTTGGATTCAACCACTGGTCCCGTGGCGAGTTGCTTAGATGACAGGGCTGGCCGGCGACGCGCAGCGGCCTGCCGGTAAATGACCCGCTCGTGCCAGTACCCGTGGGATCTCCGACGCCGCTGTTACCTTGGATCGTCAGCGCATTGCCGCTGGCGTAGTTCACGATGCTATTGGATTCCCAACCACCCGCGACCTGCCGCACAAGGGCATTGGCCTTCGTCAACGCGGGCAAGTTATAGATCAGCGTGGCGCTGAGCACGTGTCTGCGGTCGAAGTCCACGGGTCCACGATTGGCCCTGTGATTTGTGTTGTCTGCAAAGACCGTTCCACTGCCTACATACCCAAGCGTCGTGTCTCCCAAGTTTTTGGAGAAAGTGTAAGCCACTTGGAGCATCGAGTTGTTTTGGAACTTCGTGGTGAACATCGATTGCAGCGAATGATAAATGGAATCGCCCGTGTGGCTCCACGTCGTGATTTGGGTCGACCCTCCTGGGGTGAATGGATAGGGATGTAAGGAGGCCGTGCTATGTCCCGTCACCGCCTGTTGTGCCGCCACCAGGCGATCGGCAAGGGGGATCTGGTTGGCGTCAAAAGCGTTCTGCAAGTGAATGCCACGGTTGGCCACCCAGCCCAATTCCAACTTGCTGTTCCTCCAAAAGGCGGTTTCAGTCGTGAGGTTCCACTGCCAACTATTGGCCGCTTTCGAGCTGGGGTCTAGCCCCTGGTGGGGTATGCCACCCAGAACGACGTCAAACGCGCACCCCTGGGTGGAGCAGATTGATGCGTTCCCGGTATGCAACGGATTAGGATTTCCGTTAGCCAGTTTCGGATTAATAATAGTCACGTCTTGAGTAAACCCGCCTGCTGGCCCGTCCAGCGTTCTTTCTGCCCCAGTACCTAAGCCATACGGCGGGTTGTTGGAGCGCATGCTTATGGCCAGCAAACGGTCACGGGCGAAAAACTGGCCAACCCCGGCTCGGATGGCAAATCGCCCGGTTCCAAACACATCCCAGGCAATACCAACCCGTGGCGCGATCATGTGGTTGTTGTTGTGAATCAGCGAGCGGTTCTCGAAAACGGGCGGCGTAGCCGAGGATCCGATCAAGGCACACTGATTGACAGCGCCCTTCGCCAGGATCATGCCGCGGCAGGAATCGCCAGCCGGAAGCGAAGTTTCAGCTGAATAGACCGCTGGCGAGAAGCCAGCATACTTGTTGTCATCCAAGTACGGCGCCCGGATGAGGGACCAGCGGGCTCCGTAGTTCAGTGTCACCCGGCGGCTGACCTTGAACGCATCACCACCGTAAAACTCATAATCACGCCACCTCACCAAGGCTTGGTTATCTCGTTGAACTTCGTCGTAGCCAAACGTTTCGCCTCTCAGGAGGTAGTCGGCATAATAATTGGTCGTGCCAATCGTGCAGCCAGCTCCCCAGCCTCCGCCGCAGAAGCCAGGCGACGACCAACCCGGCCCCTGATAATCGACCCCTGGTCCATTGGCATCCCCTGCTCCCCACAGTTCGCCGCCCTCGTCGCCAACCTCTTCATCCTTGGCGTTGCGGCTGTAGAGGAAGCCGACCTTAAACGTATGTTTCCCGGCAACCTTTGAAAAATCGTCTTTCCAGACAAACAGGTCTTGCCGGTTATGCCAGGGCGAGAGGATTCCGAGCAAGCCCGACGGCGTGGTTCCCGCCCAGAAAACCGGTTCGGCCGCCTGGGTGCCATGAAGCTTATTGCTGAAGGGGAACAGACGAGGCGTCGCCGCGTTGATCTTATCATTCAGCGTCGGATCGTCACCGGCACGGCTTACGGTGATTCGGTTTCCCGACCAGGAGAACTGGAAGTCATTGACCATCGTGTTGCTGATGGTGGTTGTAATTTTTGCCGCGGATATTTTGCCCGGCTGGTTCCACGTATCGGAAAGAGCTGGGAAATCGCTGTCGCCCCAGAGTCCCGCCGCCTCATCCGCGTGCAACGGATTAAGCCACGCATCCTGCGTGTACTTGAGCATAAGAGTCGTCTTCTTCGTAATGTTCCAGTCGCCGCGAATAGCCTCCTCGCGCCAGTTCACGGGGATTCTCACCTGTGTTACCCAGTTGTCCGCCCCGCAGAGATTACTTAGATTGGGAAGTGGTAATGGAGCTATATATGCTTGGCCCGCGGGGCTGAGCCTGTTTGCTGGGATGACGTCAGTCGGAGCTACCGCGCCTGGTGAGCCTTTCATGCCAGAGGCGCCGAAGCGTGCACCGGTTGCAGGATCAACGGGCATCCCGGCTGGAATAGGGTAACCCAAACCGTCAGTCCCTGTGCTTGGACAACCGCGCAAATCGGTAAAATCCCCCAGCTTCTCCGTCGCCGTGGGTACCGTGTGGTGGTGGACCCGGCCCAATATCTGGCGGTTCCATTCTTGAGACCAGAAGAAATACACTTTGTCCTTCTTGATCGGACCGCCGATGGTATAGCCGTAATCGTTGCGGCGCAGCTCCTGTTTGTTGCAGCCTGGCTGCCCCGCACACTCGCCAAGGAAGAAGTTCTTCGCATTGAGCATATCGTTCCGGCCGAAGTAGTAGACGTCGCCATGGTACTGGTTACTTCCGCCCTTGGTTATGATGTTGATTTGCGCGCCAGATGCGCCGCCATATTCGGGTCCGTAGCTGTTGCGCTGAATTTTGAATTCCTCGATGCCATCAATGGACGGGTAGGTGAGAATAGTGCGCTGCGAGCCTATATCGTTGTTCCCCGCGCCGTCCACTGTCCACTGGTTGCCGACCGCAGGCGAACCACTGAAGGAAATATCCACGCTGGAGAATAGGCCTTTATTCCTATTGTCAAAACCTTCGCCCACCGCCGCGCCCGGAACCAGCGTGGTCAACTGCACGAAGCTCCGGCCGTTCATTGGGAGTTCGCGCACCTGTTCGCCCAGCATAATGTTCCCAACATCGCCAGTCGACGTATTGACGGCGATGGGGGCGGCTTCCACGGTGACAGTCTCCGTGGCCGCGCCCATCTCCATTTTTAAGTTGACGGCGGTCACGTCGCCCACGTGCAGTTCTACATTCCTTTCCGTCAGTTTCTTGAAGCCGCTCTTATTCACGGTCAGGGTGTAGACACCAGGGTCGAGCTCGGGAAACGTGAAGCTGCCTTGTTCATTGGACACAGTCTGGCGAGCCGCTCCCGTACGCTCGCTGACCAAGCCGACTGTCGCGCCCGGAACGGCGGCGCCGCTAGGATCTGTCACCGTGCCGGTGATCGTGCCCGAAGTTTTCTGCGCCGAAGCAGTCGGCGCCAGAACCAGTAGGGCTGCAAAGGAGATTGCGCCGAGTATCAGCGCCGCTACGGCCAACAGCGAGCCAATCGAGCACAACTTGCCGAATGCATCATTCGAATTCAAACGATGGATCTTCATTCGTATACCCCTCGAGGAAGCTTTTTCACGGTAAGCAAAAATGAAATCCACGCTGCGCACCACCTAGCAACGGATTCATATTTGCATTTACCCACCACAGGTTCGTGAAAGGACCCAACCTCTGAAGCATTACGGGACATAATGCTTTTCTACTAGCCGCGTGTTTAGAATAATTTCAGAGGCTTGTCAAGCAAAAATATGGATATTCTGAAGAAAAATAATGATATTCTTCCGCCACGAAGAGTGGAGGATCGCGAGCCTCCGGTTTGGGCACTGTTTTAAGACACACGCTGTATCCAGATAAATGTAGTGTTGTGCCGAGTTGTGAAGTCGAGTGCACTTGGCAGGTTGCCTCTGCCCATTGGACACGCCATTCCCAATATCCCAATTTTCGTAGATCTGTGGAGAACCGAATAAGAATGACGTCCCCGCCGAGAAAGAAGACCGTCCTACGCAGCGAGGCCAAGGTCACCCTCAAGACTATTGCCCATCATCTCGGGCTTACTCCGGGGACGGTCTCTGCCGCCCTGAACAACTCTCCCGCCGCGCGCTCCATTCCCGAGCATACAAAGAATCGCATCATCGAAGCAGCGCAAACGCTCAACTATCGGCCGAACTTTTTTGCCCGCACTCTGCGCCTGAAACGTACCTACACCATTGGCGTGATCGCCGAAGAAATTGGCGACGCCTACGGCTCGATGGTGATTAGCGGCATCGAAGAATATTTGCGCGAGAACAATTATTTCTTCCTCACCGTGATCCATCGCCACGATCCGAAGCTCCTGCAAACCTACGCGCAAATGCTTTTGACGCGTGGCGTCGAGGGCTTCATCACCACCGACACATCTCTCAGTGAAGAACTTGCCCTGCCTACTGTCGCCGTCGCAGGCCATCGGCGCGTCGAAGGCTTGACCAACATTATCCTGGACCACACGCGCGCCGCTCATCTGGCCCTCGAACATCTACGCGATCTCGGTCACCAGGAAATCGCCTTCATTAGAGGGCAGACCATGAGTTCGGATTCCAGCGTACGTTGGGACGCGATCTGTGAGGTGGCGGAGCAACTTGGCATTCACATTCGTCCCGAGCTGACCATCCAACTTGAGGGCTTCGATTCGACGCCCGGCCTTGGATATACGCTCACCAAGCAACTACTGGCCAGGAAGCATCCGTTCACAGCGCTTTTTGCCTACAACGACATTGCGGCCATCGGCGCGATTTGGGCGTTCCATGAAGCAGGCTTGCGTGTGCCGGAAGATATTTCCATTGTCGGTTTCGATGATATTCCCGGAGCCGCTTACGCCAATCCCGGCCTAACCACGGTAAGGCAGCCACTCGTAAAGATGGGGCAAATCGCCGCGCAAACCGTCGTCGATCTCATCGAGGGGCGCGGCGAATACGTTCCCGAAATAGCCATCGAGCCTGAGTTCTTGATTCGCCAGTCAACGGGCCTCGCTCCCGCCCTTCAGTCACGGTACTTCTCGGCTAGCACTCAATCCTCGCAAGAAGGCTATCTGGCCAAATAGTTCTTGGACAGCCGCTGAAATTGTGATGGAAATACTACAACTCTGAAGCGCTGAACAGGCCAAAGGCCAAACCGAATGTCGAAGATATTTTCAACTGCTCTTATCTTGGAATCGTTCGGCTTGTCCATCCCCTGATGGGCCAAGACAAAGAAAAGCACGGGGCGACCAACGTTAGACCGCGCCATGAATTCGCACTAGCGCGTCAATTGATGCACTCCAAAGACCTCTTGTTTGATTGAGCTTCGTTCCATTACATTCCTCCAGCATTCTTTCGACCGCAACCTTGCGGAGCCTTGCTACCATCGCGGTGATGTTCATTTTCCTGGCCTCATTTGCAAACCCGCCTCCACTAACTGCTGTGACCCTGGTTTGCCAAACCATATAACTTCGCACCGCACGGAATCCGTGGGATCATCTGCGATGAGTTCCACGATTTGTCCGCGCTTCAACTTGAAGTTACCGCGTAACCTGAATCCCTCGTTCGACCTTTCGACAATGAGACAGGGGAACATTTTCTGGCCACTGTGGTCGATGACAAGGTCGGCACGACCATTAATTTGGTAGCGGTTGGCCCGGGCGGACGATTCGAATTTGGTGGTCGGCGAAAGCACGATGCATCACCGGAATTTCAATTTTCGGCATATGACAGCTCACGCAGTCCCTCATGCCTACTGGACACCACGCGCCAGGATGATCGCCCGCAGGTTTCACGCCGGGAGTTGCGACATGACAATTCAGACACTTCGCGTCATAGAAGGAAGGTTCTTGCACTAGCGCGCCGTGCGGGTCGTGACAAGCAACGCAGGTAATCCTCGCGTCCCCCTGGCTTATTCCCCAACACTTGCTGTTTTGCAGGCGGTACGGTTGTTGGCGAATGCTGAACAGGCCATTCAGTCCGGCGCGCACCGTATCCGGCCACGTCCCATGGCAAGCTCCGCAAAAGTCCACTGAATCAGCCGGCCTGAGCTTGCCGGGGTTGAATATGACAACCGGTGCGTGTTCACCTCCGGCCCCTTCTTGAATCACGCTGGCTTGCATGACATTGACATGTTCTCCTCCAGGGCCGTGACAAGCTTCGCAACCGATGCCGGTAGCGACCTTGTCCGGCTCGAACCTGGCTCCGATCGCGGAACCCGTACCGTGGCAAGAGAAGCAGCGTTTGATTTCATCCATTTGGACAGGACGCGCCATCGCGTCTTCGAGATCGTATAGCGGGCGGAACACCTTCAAGGGCGTGACACTAAGATTCTCTAAAGAACCGAAATATGAGACGCGACTTTCGAAGTAGATTCCCTTTCTCTGGAATAGGTACGATTGCCCGACCTCGCCGGTGCCAAAAGCCCACTGCAGCAAGGCAGTAATCGTGTCACGCCCGTCCGTAACGGACAATTCGGGTTTGCCTCCCTTTATACCCATCCTGTAGAGGAAATTGCCGCTCTGGAATTTCAGTTGCCTATGAGAACGCAGAACACCCGAATCCTCGGCACGGAGAAGAGTCCGTGCCATGGGGGTGTTTTCTTGTTCGGCGGTTATTTCCTTGTGGCAGCTCCGGCACGCACGCGTCCCTGCGTATTCCTCCGCGGATTGGCTGGCCTTTCTGGGCCACCACCCAGGTTCTTCCAGATGTTCAGCGGTGGATTTCTGGGCCTGAGCGGGACTGGCAACGAAAACTGCGACAGTGAGCAACGTCGCCCACGTCACGGCTCTCACGAAAAAAAGGAGCCTGCAAAACCGTACCTTAACTGCCACTAGAAAGGTCTCCCGGAAACTTCAAGTTTCGGCGCTAGAGAATCCACGATACCTGAAATTACCCTCGCTTGATGATTTTTCCAATAAAGGGACTAAGTTCCGTTGAACACGGATCGAATCATTCGGTTGACAACAACAATGCCGAACGCTCCATGCTCGAGGAAGGCTCTGAATTCGTCTACGAGCGCCTATTTCGTTTTTCGGCTCCTGCGTTGGCGACCTTCAATATGAATGACCGCACGAACTGGACGCTGAACGGCAAGGACGCCACGTTACCACCCGGTGAAAACCGTGGCTTTTATCGCTGCACTCCACGGCCGCGGCAGAGTTTTCATCCACCGGTCCAGGTCAAAGCGCGTGGCAGGCGATAGTGCCTTCGGCGTGAATCGTGCCACTGCCATCCTTCACGCAGTAGCTGATCGTCCTCTTGCGAACATCCATTCCGATGTAATACATAGTCTGCATGGGGAGCCTCCTTGGTGTCTCTGAATCAGTTCTGTCGCTGAGTTCAGCTTTTGTACACCAAGAGCTCCTCCTTCGACCTATGCATTCAAACTACAAGGAATCTTGAACTTAGCCGGTTTCCCAGACCGTGAACAGCTAACTGCTGCAATCCCGCGCGTCATGGTATAAAGCTCTGCGTGATCGATGATGCAGGCGCGACTTTCTCACGCGCTCTAGGAGACACCATGGCGACCCGCACAATTTTCCTCACCGGGCTCAGAATCTTGGCGGTCTGTCTTCTGCTTGCGGTCTGCTTTACTGTAGGCGGTGTGCTTTCCGGAATCGACAAGGTCGCTCAGCAATCGATCGCGTCCCAGTCCGATCCGCTTGCCAACCAGCAGGCTCCCCAGATGCCTGAAAATTTTCTTGGCGGCTTTCTTGTTTTTACTCTCTCTGCTGGGGGCACTGTCTCCTACCTTATTCTCAGGTCTCGCTGGCATGGCTGGACGCTCGTCGGCGCTATCTTCGTGAGCATGTATGGCATCGCGACCGTCGCCAGTCAGGTCGAAACCGTTGCCTTCCTCTCAGACAAGTTGCCTCAAGGAATGATTCGGGCCATTTTCGTCCAAGGTGCGATTGCTGCGGCTTTGTTCGCGCCGCTGGCCGTCCTGGCGCTCGGCAAGTGGCCTTCGCTTCGCGCACCTATGTCGCCTGCTGCCCCGCGGAAGCTGGCTTCGATCCTGCTGCGGGTTGCGATCCTCGTCGTGGCCTTCGTGTTCCTGTACATGTTCTTCGGCTACTACGTCGCTTGGAGAAACCCTGAACTGCGGCGCTTCTACGAGGGGCCGGAACTGGCGACCTTGTGGGCGGCATGGCGGCACAACTGGATAAGCTCCCGTTGGATTTACGCTCTTGCCGTGTTCCGCGCTCTCCTCCACATCGCGTGTCTGTACCCACTCGTTCGGATGCTCCACACTTCCCGGCGCGAGTCGGCCTTGGCTGCGGCGCTTTTTTTGGCTTGCTGGACAACCGTCTTGCTGTTGCCTAATCCGTTGATGCCTGCCAGTGTTGCGCGCAGTCATTTTTGGGAGACGTTGGGCTTCAACTTGGTCTTCGGCGCCCTCGCAGGATGGCTCTTGTGCTTTACTGCGTCGGTAACCCAAGTGGAACCGAACCTAACAGCCAGATTGGCGGCTTCGAAGCTGTAGGGCAACTCCTTGAGAAGGCCGGTTGATGTCAAGGCACACTCCCGCTTTCTTCTTTCCGTGAGTCTGTTCCCATTCAGCCAAGCCGCCTGTGCTCCGCAAGAATTCAATGGATGACATAGATCCCTCATTTGAATGTGCTGCCTTTGCAGTCTGCACCCTGGTGTTTCACTCGTCGGGACCGCGGCGTGAAGTTGCCTCGTCATCCACCCAGTCTTCCTCTGTGTAACTCATTCCATGACGGCCGGGGACCTTGCGCGCCGGGCCGGATCGGTAGAGAGGACAGGAGCGAGGGCCGTAGCAGAAAGTCTCAGTGCGGTAGCGGCGCTTGCTCGAGTTCCAGTGATCGATGATCATCTCCACCACCATTTGGCATCCCCAAATGCAAGTTGTGCACTTCTCCTCGTAGGTTCGTGCCGCCAGTCGCCGGTGACCGCGTTCGCGGTAGACCGAAAGCGGCGGTGGAACACCACGCCACGGTGGCGGCGGTGTCTCTTCCGCGACCTCACGTGCAGTATCTTTCAGATTGCTGACCTTGGCCGGATGACATGCAACTGCTCGGAAGTTATCAGCTCGCCCGCTGGGTTAGTACCGACGAACGCGCTTGTATTGAGTGGTCTGGTCAACTTCCGGGTGGTCGCTAGCCTTGATCGGAAACAAAAGGAAAGGCGAATGAAACCCGCGAAACGCGACAAAACTCGACGAAGAGCTTGATGCTTTTGGAGAGGGTGCTCAGGGTTTGCTCGTTGAAGCGGAACTGAAAATTCGCTTGGCCCGAGACGAGATGGCGAGAATACAGGAAGAGTTGGACTTTAGAAAGGCTGGAACACCGAGACGACCCTATCAAGTATTGGGAGGATGGAACAAGGAAACCGAGGACGTGGCGAAAAGCTGTGGCGTTGACTTGGACTACGTTGCCGAAATTGCACTCAAACTCTCCAAGGAAACGTAAAGAGCAACGAGCGTCGCTCGGTAGGCCAATCTGTAGGCCAAAAATTCCGACCAATTCACCGCGAAGAGTGCCCGATGCCGCGAGCGAGCCGAGAAAAGCTCTCAGAAATTTGGCCTACAAATGGCCTACGAATCGTCCACTCTGTCGGTTTTGTCGTTTTCTTGATTTGATTTTTCTGTAAGTTACGTGTTGTCAATGCGGCCAGTTGTACGACATCTATTGATGGGAGCAACCCTATCACTTTGAAAAACAATGGGATACTAAATACGCAGGTACTACTGGCCTATCAACACGGCATTGACTACGCTGAACATCGCTGCGTTGGCCCCAATGCCCAAGGCCATCACCAAGACGGTCACTGAAGTGAATCCCAGATTCTTCCCGAGCATGCGGCCTGCGAAGCGTAGATCCTGCCAGCAAGTCTCCACAAAGGATTCCCAGCGAGCGTCGCGGACGACTTCCTTCGTAATTTCGAGACTGCCGCGTTCCAGGCGAACGGTGCGAACGGCATCCTTGCGGCTCATCCCCTCCTTCATCTTTTCCGCCGCTTCCATCTCCAAATAGGCGCCTAGTTCTTCATCCAACTCTAGGTCAACTTGGTTCTTTCGGAAAAGCGACCGAAGGCCGCTCGTTATATTTCGCAGCAAGGACATGGCTCTTTACTCGTACCTCAAAGCAATCATGGGATCGACGCGCATCGCCCGTCGCGCCGGAATATAGCTCGCCGCTAGCGCGACACCGACCAATGTCGTAATGACAGCAAAATACGTAAGCGGGTCCGTGGCTTTTACCTCAAAGAGCATGCTTTGCAGCAGGCGTGTGACTGCAGCGGCGCAGAGCAATCCAAGAACAATGCCTGCGGCGGTCAAGGCAAGACCTTGCCGTAGGATCAACCGCAGAACATCGCCGGGACTCGCGCCCAGGGCCATGCGCAAGCCGACCTCGCTGGAGCGCTGACCCGCTACGTAAGCCATCACACCGTAAACGCCCGCCATCGCCAGAATCACAGCCAAAGCGGCGAAGACTCCAAGCAGCAGTGTGCGAAATCGCGCGGCCGCGACATTCTCGCTCACGGATGCTTCCATCGTGGTGAATTTCACGGGAACGTCGGGGGAAAGCGCTTGCGCTTTGTGCCGGAGGGTTGGGAAAAGAGCGTTTGGTTCCAGCGCTGTGCGCACCAAGATGTTCAGCCCCGTCGACGGCCCCGGATGTTGCAGGTAAGGCGCAAAAATCTCGGACGCCGGCGACGCGGCGGGACCAGCCTGCCGGACATTGCCAACCACGCCCACAATCTTCATTGGCTCTGGCGAGTCCATCCCCCAATTGATCAAATGGCCTATCGG
>WNGO01000513.1_pt2 | contig 23815 bp, 24 predicted proteins | sample 5400511 | NCBI WGS metagenome assembly WNGO01 (sample SAMN13153380, study PRJNA577476) | soil metagenome | isolation source: 20 cm soil or saprolite under Garry oak tree replicate 2 | place: USA:California | collected 2016-06-15 | reverse complement strand
GAACAACCGGGGCACCGTCGACCCGCGGACCGCTGGTCAGGCGGCGGCGACCCTGGGCATTCGTGTTTACACGATCGGCGTCGGTACGCGCGGCGAGGCGCCCGTCCCGACGGAGTACGGGCCCGACGGCCAGCTGCGCTACGAGAAGCGACCGGTGGAAATCGACGAAGCCCTCCTGACCGACATCGCGTCCATGACGGGTGGGCGCTATTTCCGCGCCACCGACACCGAATCGCTGCGCCACGTGTTCGAGGAGATCAATCGTCTCGAGAAGACTCCGGTCGAGCAGGTGGTCTATCGCCGCTTCGACGAGGCCTTCCGAGTGCCCCTCGCCCTGGGCCTGGTGGCGCTGGCGCTCGAGCTCGTGGTCGCGGGAACGTTCGCCGTGCGGGTTCCGTGATGACGTTCGACGCCCCGTTTGTGCTCGCGCTCGCTCCCCTGATCGGCGGGGCCGTCTGGTTCGCGGCCGCCTGGGCGCGCCGCGTCCGCGTCCGGCGCGCGGGGCTGTGGTCGCAGGAGACCGTGCGGCAGGCGCTCGCCGCCGGTCGCCTCGGGCCGACGGCGGTCGCCGTCTCGGCATTCCTCGGCGTCGTGGCGCTCGCCGGACCGCGGTGGGGGGAGGAGCGCATCGCCGCCGAGACGCGCGGCCTCTCGCTCGTGATCGCCGTGGACATCTCCCGCTCCATGCTCGCGGAGGACGCGGGCCCCAGCCGGCTCCGTCGGGCGCTGCGCGAGGCGAGGCGCCTCGTCCAGGATCTCGATGGCGACCGCCTCGGGCTCATCGCCTTCGCCGGCTCCAGCTACATCATGTCCCCGCTCTCGATCGACGGCCCGGCCCTGCTGCTGTACCTCGACGCGCTCGACCCGGACATCGCCTCTCAAGGCGGCACCGGGCTGACGCCCGCGCTGCGTCAGGGGGCGGAGCTGCTGCAGGCGAGCTCGGAGCTCGCCGACCGTGTCATCGTCGTCTTCACCGACGGCGAAGCGCACGACTCCGTCGCATCGGTCACGGCACAGGCACAACGCCTGCACGCCGAGGGGATCCGATTGATCCTGGTCGCCGAGGGTGGGCGGAACCCGGCGCGCATCCCCGTGCGGGACGAGCACGGCAGTTTGCTTGGCTACCAGAAGGACGAGAACGGGAGCGTCATCGAGACCTCGCGCCGGGATGACGTGCTCGGTGCCGCCGCCGACGCCGCGCACGGGACGCTCGTGGCCGCCGACCTCCCCGACCAGGCGGGCGCGGTGCGCGATCTCGTGGCGTCCTACCGGCGGGCGAGGGCGACTGAGACGCGCACCGAGCAGAGCCGGCCTCGCGCCTGGGTACCGTTGCTGCTCGCCGTGGCGCTGTTGGTGACGCAGGCCGCCACGCGACGCACCGCCGCCCTCGTCGGACTCGCGTGCTGGTGCTTCGTTCCCGAGACGGCGTCGGCGCAGCAGGTCCCCGCGCGCCAGGCCTCGCCCCGGTATCCACGCAGCACCGCGGAGAAGGCGTGGGACCGACACGATCTGCGCCGCGCGCACGCTGCCTACGTGGCGGAGCTCGCCACGGACCGCAAGGAGGACGCCGCGTGGTACAACGCGGGGACGGCGGCGCTGGCCGACTCCGACGCCGAGACCGCTCAGGCGAACCTGGCGCACGCCGCCGCCTCGCTCGACCCCGACTTGCGGTTCCGCGCGCTCTTTAACCTCGGCCTGCTCGCCCTGCGGCGGGCCGAGGACGACACCGCGAATCGCGATGCGCACTTGGCCGATGCCGAGCGCGCGTACCGCGAAGCGCTGCTGCTGCGGCCGAACCACTTTGCCGCGAAATGGAACCTCGAGCTCGCCGTGCGGCAGCGGGGGGGAAAGAGCAGTCAGAGCAAGACTCCCTCTGGAACCGGCAGCGGGGGAGGGGGGGGCGGAAGCAGCACCCCGTCGGGCAGCGCCGCGGCGGGACTGAGCACGAACCAGGCGGAGCAGCTGCTGCGCTCCATCAGCCAGGAGGAGCTGAAGACCCGGCGTGATCGTACCGGACTGCTAAAGCGCCCTCCTGAGCCCGGAGTGAAGGACTGGTGATTCCCGCGCTGTGGCTCGTGGTGGCCTTGCAGAGCCCCTCGCCACCCGATGTCACTGCCCGGATCGATCGCGCCCGCGTGCCGGCGGGCGAAGAGGTGACGCTCACGATCCGCGCGCGGTCCCGGTCGGCCGAGCCGGTGACGGTGGTGCTGCCCGGGCTCACCGGGTTCACCATCGTCGGGTCCCGGGACATCACCGACGTGACGCTCGACGCGGTCGGCGGGCCGATCCGCACACTGACCCGCGAGCTGCGGCTCAGGACCGAGCGCCCCGGCACGCTCCTCATCGGCGCGGTGCGCGTGCGGCAGGCGTCCCGGGACGTCTCGACCCCGCCGCTGACGGTCACGGTGGACAGTGCGGTGACCGGACTCGCCACCGCGGTTTCTCCCATCGCGCGTCGCCTCATCGATGCCGCACCGGCCCCGACGCGGAACGATCGCGTCGTGTTGAGCGTGATCCTGCCGGGGGACTCCGTGCTCGTCGGGCAGCAGCTCGATGTGATCGCCGCGGCGTGGTTCCCGCGCGACCTGCGCGACCGATTGACCCATCCGCCGATCCTCTCGCTGCAGACCGCCGAGGGGGCATGGTCCTACCCGGGCGCGGCACCCACCGAGGTCACGGCCTCGCGCCAGGTCCACGGCGGATGGATGGACCTGTTCATCGCCCATCAGGCCCTGTTTCCGCTGGCGCCCGGGCGGATCGTGATTCCGCCGGCCACCGTGGACTACGCGCTGCCGCTCAGCTTTTCCATGTTGCGCCGCGAGGACCGATATTCCCTGCGCAGCGACACGGTGCCGGTGACGGTGTTGGCGCTGCCCGCGCGCCGGCGGCCGGCGGACGACCAGCCGGTCGTGGCCCAGGGACTCGCGTTGGATCTGCGGCTCGACCCGCCCAACGGACGGGTGGGCGAGCCGATCGCCATGACGGCGTCGTTGTCCGGCGCCGGGAATGTCGCGCTCTGGCCGGAGCCGGTGATTCGCTTGCCGCCTGGATTTCGCTCGTACTCCGGGGAGACGGGCATGCGGGTCGTGCCGCGGGACGGCCGTATCGCAGGAACGAAGGTGTTCCATTATCTGGTGATGCCCGACTCGGCCGGGTCCTTCCTGCTGCCCGAGGTACGCTACGCGTACTACGATCTTGCCGCGGGTGACTATCGCGCCGCGACCATCGGCCCACGCGCGCTCGCCGTCGCGCCGGGGCTGGAGCCGCACGCGCCGCGCGCGCTGCCACCGCTCGCGCGCGGGCGCGCCGCGGCGTGGGCGGACGATTTGGCCCGGAGCCTGGTGCCCTGGGGATGGCTCGTGCTGTTTGTGGGCGCACCCCTGCTCGCATGGCTGTGGCGGCGCCGCCGCGCGACCGCGCCCCGCGCTGCGGGGGCGACGGCCGCGCCCGCGGCGCCGCTCAGCCGCCTGGGACAGCTGGAGCGCGCGTTCCAGGCGATTCTGGCGAGCCATGTCCCCGACCAGCGCGCGCGGGACGGCGACGGCCTGGCGCGCGCGTTGCGCGCGGCCGGCGTCGACAGCGCCGTGGCGGAGCACGTGAAGCGGCTGCGGGACCGCCTGCGCGCCTCGCGGTACGGCCCGCGCGGCCTGGGGGACGCCGCGGAGCTCTCCGCCGAGGTCGCGCAGGTGCTGGAGGTGCTCGGCGCCGATTCCGGCCGGAAGGGGCGTCGCGAGGTGACGGTGATCGCGCTGTTGCTGCTGGTCGGCCTTGGCGGAACCCTGGCCGGCCAAGGACAGACCCCGAGTGCCGAGGCGTTGTACGACGCGGGCGCGCTGCGCGCCGCGTCCGACTCGTTCGCCGCGCGCGCGGCCGCCGAGCCCCGCGTTCCGGCGCACTGGTACAATCTGGGCGCCACCTTGTACCGCGCGGGTGCCGACGGCAAAGCGACGGCTGCCTGGGTGGTGGCGGCGGACTTGGCCCCACGCGATCCGCTCGTGCGGCGCGCGCGCGACCTGCTGCCCGCGCCCGACGCCCCCAGCGAGGCGCTGCTCGCTCCAGGGCTGGTCACGCCGGCCGAGGCGGCGCTCGTGGCGGGCGCGTTCTGGCTGGCGACGTGGGCCGCCGTGGCCGCGCGGCGCCGCCGGTCGGTCATTCTCGCGCTGGCGCTGGCCTGTGGGGGCGCGGCAGGCATCGCGGCCCGTGAAGGCCTGCGCCGCGCCCGGCCGCTCGCCATCGTGCTCAACCATGCGTCGCCGGTGCGCGTCGCGCCCTACTGGGGCGCGAGTCCCGCGTACACGGTCGAGGCCGGCGCGGCGTTGCTCGTGGAACGGCGCGACGGCAGCTGGCTCGAAGTGCGTCGCGACGACGGCGTGCACGGCTGGGTGCTCTCCACCGAAGTCTCGCGGCCGTGACGACCATCGCGATCCTGCCGCCCCATGTGGCGGACCAGATCGCCGCCGGTGAAGTCGTCGAGCGGCCGGCATCGGTCGTAAAGGAGCTGGTCGAAAACGCGCTCGACGCCGGCGCCCGGACGATCCGGATCGAGATCGCGGACGGCGGCAAGAGCCTGATCCGCGTGAGCGACGATGGCGCCGGCATGAGCCGCGACGACGCCGAGCTCGCCCTGTCGCGCCACGCGACGAGCAAGATTCGCGACGCCGTGGACCTGATCGGCGTCGGGACGTTCGGCTTTCGCGGCGAGGCGCTCCCCGCGATCGCGTCGGTGTCGCGGCTCGAGCTGGAGACCTCATCCGACGGTCGAGCGGGCGTGCGGCTCTCGCTCGCGGGTGGCAAACGCGAAGGCTGTGAGGCGGCCGTCCGCCAGCCGGGGACCACCGTCACGGTGCGCGGGCTGTTCTTCAATACGCCGGCCCGGCGCAAGTTCTTACGGGCCCAGGCCACGGAAACGCGGGCGGCCGTCGAAGCCGTGACCCAGCTGGCGCTCGCGCGGCCCGATGTCGCCTTCACCTTCACGAGCGACGATCGTGCTTTGATCGATGTCCGCCCCACCACGCGACCCATCGAGCGCGTGCACGCGTTGTGGGGACGCGAGCTCGCCGACACGTTGCTCCCGATCGTCCACCGGGAGGGACCCCTGGAATTACGCGGGTTCGTGCAGCGGCCGGCGCAGGCCAAGCCCACCGGCCGGAAGGGCTACGTGTTCGTGCGGGGCCGCCCGATTCGCGACCCGTTCATCGTGCGCGCCGCGGAAGCCGGCTATCGCTCCACCATCGCGCCGGGCGATCGCCCGTCGGTCATCCTGTTCCTCGACCTCCCGGGCGACGCCGTCGACGTGAACGTCCATCCGGCGAAGCTGGAGGTCCGGTTCCGCGACAAGTTCTTCGTCGAGAAAGTCGTGGAGGAGGCGGTGCGGCGGGCGCTCGGGCCCCTCGCCGCCGCCGTTCCCCTGGGGACTGGGGGCGAATCCATAGGTGTCGGGTTTCAGGTGTCGGGGTTCGGCGGCTCCGGCTCCACTCTCGAGATGTTTCCTCGCGACTCCCGGACACCCGACACCCGGCACCTGACACCTGTCCTTCAGGTCTTCGACACCTACATCATCTTCCAGACCGACTCCGGCGTTGCGATCATCGATCAGCACTCGGCGCACGAGCGCGTGTTGTACGAACGGGCGATGCATCAGCTCACCGGTGATGGGGCGACGGCCCAGCGACTGCTGTTGCCGCTGACGCTCGAGTTCACCGCTGCCGAGCTCGAGGCGATCGAGGCGCACCGCGAGCTGCTGCGGCGCGTCGGCTACGAAGTGGAGCCGTTTTCCGGGCGCAGCGTGGTGGTGCACACGGCGCCGAATCCCCATCCTCGATTCGACGCGGCGCGCTGTTTCGGCGAGCTGGTCGCCGATCTCGCGGGCGGCCGGTTCGGCGGACTGGCGAACCGCCTGGAGCGGTTTGCCGCGACGTACGCCTGTCGCGCCGCCATCAAGGCGGGCCAGCGGCTCGAGCCCGACGAGATGCGCGAGCTCGTGGTACGTCTCCTGAGCGCTACCCTGCCCGCGCACGACGTCCACGGGCGACCAACGGTCGTGCAACTGCCGAAGGAAGAGCTGGAGCGCCGATTTGGGCGGACCTGACACCGGACTCCTGACACCTGTCGTTGTCGGCCCCACCGCTGTCGGCAAGACCGCCGTGGTGGCGGCATGGGCCGCGCTCGAACCGATCACGGTCGTGTCCGCCGACGCGCGCCAGGTGTATCGCGAGCTGGACGTCGGCACCGCGAAGCCGACTCCCGCATTGCTCGCACGCGTGCCGCACCTGGGCCTCGACGTGGTCGCCCCGGGGGAGCGCTACAGTGCCGGCCGCTTCGCGCGCGACGCGGCACGGTGGCTCGAGGAGATTCGTGCCGCCGCGCGGCAGCCCGTCGTGGTCGGTGGCACCGGCTTGTACGTTCGCGCATTGGCCGACGGGCTGTTCCGGGAGCCGCCGCTCGATGCTGTGCGGCGCGAGCGCCTGCGCGATTGGACGACGCGGCTCTCGCCTGTGCACCTGGCGCACTGGGCGGCACGGCTCGACCGGCGGTTCGCCGGCGGTGGGCGGCAGCGGGCGGCCCGCGCCATCGAAGTCGCGCTGCTCACGGGGCGCGGGCTGTCCTGGTGGCAGGCGCACGCGCGCGAGACCGGAACCATGCGTCCGTGGTACATTCAGCTGACCTTGCCCCGGGAAGTGCTGCATCGTCGCATCGCGCAACGCGTGGACGACATGCTGGCAGCGGGTCTGGTGGACGAAGTCCGTCGGGTGATGGCCGCCGGTGTCGCTCCGCACGCGACCGGTCTCGACGGCGTCGGGTATCGAGAGGTCGTGGCGCTGCTCGAGGGACGACTGCGGCAGAGCGAGCTGCGCGACGCGATCGTCGTCGCCACACGGCGCTACGCGAAACGCCAAGAGACCTGGTTTCGACATCAACTGAGGGACGCGGGACGCGGGACGGGGGACGGGGGCGTGTGGACTCTTGATGCGACGGAACAGGCCGACGAGCTGGCCGCACGAATCCACGAGCGCTGGGTCGCCCTCACCCGTCCCTCGTCCCCCGTCCCCCGTCGCCCGTCCCGTGTGATCTCATGAGAATCGGCATCACCTGCTACCCGACCTACGGCGGCTCGGGGGCGGTCGCGACCGAGCTCGGCCTCGAGCTCGCGCGCCGGGGCCACGAGGTGCACTTCATCTCCTACGCGAGCCCATTCCGGCTGCGTGGGTACGTCGAGCGGGTCACGTTCCACGAGGTCACGCAGACCGAGTATCCGCTGTTCGAGCAGTCGTCCCCGTACGCGCTGGCGCTGGCGGTGAAGCAGCATGAAGTGGCCATGCGCGAGCAACTCGACCTCATGCACGTGCATTACGCCATCCCGCACGCCGCCACGGCGTGGCTCGCGAAGCAGATGCTGAAGGCCGAGCGCGACCTGAAGATCGTGACCACGCTGCACGGCACCGACATCACGCTCGTGGGACAGGACCCGTCCTACTACACGCTCACGAAGTTCTCGATCGAGCAGTCGGATCGCGTGACGGCGGTGTCGGCGTTCCTGCGGGACGAAACCTATCGCGCCTTCGGCTGCGGCGACTGCGACGTGGTCGTGATCCCCAACTTCGTCTCGCCCGCGGAGTATCATCCGCCCGGCGACGACACGTGCCGCCGGTCGCTCGCCCCGGCCGGCCACAAGGTGCTGGTACACGTGTCGAACTTCCGGCCTGTGAAGCGGGTGACCGACGTGGTGCGGGTCTTCGCGGGCGTGCGACGCGAGGTCGCGGCCACGTTGGTGCTGGTCGGCGACGGTCCGGACCGCGATCCCGCCGAGCAGGAGGTGGACCGCCTCAAGCTACGGCGGAATGTCCGCTTTCTGGGCAAGGTGGACAACGTCGCCGACATCCTGCGGGGCTCGGACGTGTTCCTGTTGCCGTCCGAGACCGAGTCCTTTGGGTTGGCCGCGCTCGAGGCGATGGCGTGCGCCGTGCCGGTTCTGGCGAGCGCGGTGGGCGGCCTCCCCGAAGTGGTCGTGGACGGAGAGACGGGATTCCTCACGCCGGTCGGTGACACCGGCGCCATGACCGCCCACGCCATTCGCCTGTTGCGGGACGACGCGCTCCACGCGCGCCTGGGCGCGGCGGCGGCCCACCGGGCCCTCGAGTTCGCCGCCGACCGCATCGTGCCTCGGTACGAGCGGCTGTACGAGGACGTGCTGCGTGATTGACCTGCTGCGCCTGGTCCGCGCCCACAACCTGCTGATCGCCACGGCCGCCGTGCTGGCGGGCGGCTGGATCGCGCTCGCGTCGGTCCAGACCCCGAAAGTGCTGGCGTTCGCCGCGCTGGCGGCGGTGGGGATCGGTATGGCGGGATATGCATGCAACGACATCTGGGACCAGGCGGCGGACCGTGTCAACCGGTCTGGGACGGCGCGGCCGCTCGCCACGGGCCGCATATCGCGCGGCGCCGCGGACCTGTGCGTCGCCGCCAGCGCGTTCATCGGCCTCGCGGGCGCGGCGCTCGTCAGCGGAACAGCCGTGGCCGTCGCCGCAGCGGCCCTCCTGCTGCTGGTCCTGTACTCACCCGTGCTCAAGCCCCGTGGCCTGCTCGGCAACGTCGCGGTGGCGCTCGTGGCCGGCTTGCCGCTCGAGTACGGCGCGATCGCGGTGGGGAACCCCCGCGCGGGCATCGTGCCCTGGATCCTCGCGTCGTGGATTCATCTGGTGCGCGAGATCGTGAAGGACATCGACGATCAGGCGGGTGACCAGGCGCTCGGTCGCCGCACCCTGCCGCTTGTTCTGGGAGCCCGGCGCGCGAGCGTCGTCGGGGGCGTGCTGGCGGCAGCATTCGTGCCGCTGTCGCTCGCGCTGCCGGCCGCGGCGCACTACCACGGTCCGTATTTTCTCATCGCGCTGTTCGCGCAGCTCGCCGTCCTCGCCGTCGCCAGCCGGCTGTTCATCGGGAGGGCGCCCGCCGGGGGAAACAGCCGGCTGCTGAAAGGAGCCATGCTCGTGGGTATCGTGGCGCTGGTCGCCGGGCGGGTCGCATGACCCTGTGGCAGGGCATCGTCCTTGGGCTGGTGCAGGGGCTCACCGAGTTTCTTCCCGTGTCGAGCTCGGGTCACCTGCGGGTGCTTGAGGTGGTTACAGGCGTGCACACGCCGGGCGTCTTTGTGGAGGTCATGCTGCACGTCGCCACCGTGGGGTCCGTGCTCGTGGTCTACGGCGCGCGCTTGTGGGCCATTGTGCGCGGCGTTCTGGCACGGCGTCCGGCCGAGCTCCGAACCGCGGGGCTGTTGCTCCTCGCCACGCTGCCGGCCGGCGTTATCGGAGTACTGTTCCACCGGCAGGTGGAAGCCGGTGCGTCACTGTTCATCGTGGGTACCGGCTTTCTATTGACTGGATTCATGAACTGGTCGACACGCCGGCTCGCCGGTAGCCGCAGCGAGCCCACGGTGGGCGTCGCGGTCGGCATCGGCTTCGCGCAGGCGCTGGCTGCCGTGTTTCGCGGCGTGTCGCGCTCCGGCTCCACGGTGTGCGCCGCCTTGTGGGGCGGCCTCGGGCCCGCCGCGGCGGCGGAATTCAGCTTCCTGCTCGCCGTTCCCGTTATCGCCGGCGCCGCCCTCGTCGAAGGCCGGCACATGGTGGTGCACGTAGCGGCTGTCGGGGCTCTGCCCCTGGCGACCAGTTTCGTCCTCGCGTTCGCGAGCGGGATCTGGTCGATTCGGTTCCTGGTGGCCTTGCTGCAGCGCGGCCGCTTCTACGCGTTCGCCCCGTACAACTGGATCGTCGGCGTCCTGACGATCGGATACGCGCTGTGGCGCGGCTGACGCTCGACGGCGTCGCGGGCGCCGATCTCGCGGCTCGGTGGGGCGTGCCCCAGTGCGGGCTGTTCCGCCGGCTCGACTCGACGCTCGACGCCATCCACGACCTCGGCGCCCAGAGCGCGCCCACGGGCAGCGTCGTGCTCGCCGAAGAACAAGCGGCCGGCCGGGGACGGGACGGGCGGACCTGGCACTCGCCCGTCGGCGGCGTGTGGCTCGGCATGCTGCTGCGGCCAGCGCGCTGCGAGCTGGGAGTCATGTCGGTGCGCGTGGGGCTCGCCGTCGCGGACGTCGTGGACGCCCTGCTCGGTCGCGTCGAGATCAGGCTCAAGTGGCCGAACGACGTGCTGCTCGCGGACCGCAAGCTCGCCGGCATCCTGTGCGAAGGACGCTGGCACGGCGACTCGCTGCAATGGCTCGCCGTCGGCGTGGGCGTGAACGTATGCAACCCGATTCCTCCCGCCGTGGCGCGCCAGGCTGTCGCGCTCCACGAGTGGCTCCCCGCCGTGCGTCGCCTCGATGTGCTCGATCGCCTCGTCCCCGTGCTCGCCGGGCTGGCATCCGGCGAGCCCGCGCTGAGCGAGCGAGAGTGTACCGCGTTTGCGGCCCGCGACTGGCTGCAGGGCCGCCAGCTGCGCTCGCCCGCCGCGGGTCGGGCGCGCGGCCTCCGGCCCGATGGCGCCTTGCTCGTCGACCTCGGCGCGGCGACGATCGCGGTGCGCGAGGGGCACGTGGAGCTGGCGTAGAGAGGGCGGGACCTCTAGCACCTCTACGACTCCTACCGCCATCTTTGCTCAATGCTCCTCGCCATCAATATCAACAACACCGAAACGAAGGTCGGACTGTTTCGTGGCGACAGCCTAGAGGCTCACTGGCGGCTCACGACGACGCCTTCCCGCACGCCGGACGAATGGGCGGCCACGCTCACGTCCTACCTGGCGCAGGAAGGCCGGTCGACTCAGGAGGTGCGTGCCGCCGTCGTCGCGTCGGTGGTGCCTCCGGTGACCCAGGGGCTGTGCGAGGCGGTGGAGCGGGCTACCACGGTGCGTCCCGTCGTCGTGGACGGACGATCGCGCCTGCCGATCAAACTCGATGTCGAGGAGCCGCTACAGGTCGGCGCCGATCGCATACTCAATACGCTGGCGGCGGCGCAGCTCTTTCACCGCGACACGATCGTGGTGGACTTCGGGACCGCCACCACCTTCGACTGCATCACCGCCGACGGCCGCTTTCTCGGGGGCGTGATCATGCCCGGGATCCGCACGGCCTCCGACGCCTTGATCCGCGGTACCGCGAAGCTCCCGGCGACCGAGCTGACACCCCCCACGCGCACCATCGGTCGGCGCACCGACGAGGCGATCCGCTCGGGCGTGCTGCTCGGCACGGCGGACGCGGTCGACGGCATCGTGCGCCGGATCAAGGCCGAGTGGCCGAACGGCCAGTCGCCGCTCGTCATCGCCACGGGCGGGCTCGCGAATCTCGTCGCGTCACTGGTTCGCGAGATCGAGTCGGTCCACCCGGACCTGACCCTCACCGGGTTGCGCTTCGCCGCCACCGCGCTGGGCCTGAAGTGGTAGCCGACAGCCGCGCGCTGAACCCTTGGCGGCGCTGGGGATACCGGGTCCTGCCGGGAGACCTGTTTTCCTATGTGCTGCACATGCGACCGGCCGAGTGGCCGATCATGGCGGGGCATGCGGCACTCGGCTACGTGCTGGCGGTTGGACTCAACGGCGTGGTGCGCGGTGCGTCGTTGGCGCAGGCACTGCTGGCCCTGTTCGTGTGGGTGATCTGCCTCAACGGCGGCACGCTGGCGATCAACTCGGTATTCGACAAGGACGAGGGCGACATTGGGTACCTGATCGCGCCGCCAGCGCTCCCGAAGCATCTCCTCGCATTCAGCCTCGTCCTGCTCGCGGGTGGCCAGGGGCTGGCGTTTGCCCTCCCACCGGCGTTCCGGGTCGTGTACGCCGTATGCTTCGTGATGTCCGTGCTCTATTCGGTGCCGCCCTTCCGCTTCAAGGCGGTGGCGGGAGTGGATTGGCTGATCAACATGTGGGGCTTCGGGACGTTCACGCCCTACGCAGCGTGGGCCGCGACCGGGCGCCCGCTCGATGTCGGCCATGCTCTCATTCTCCTCGCCTTCTGCCCCCTGTTCGCGGGGCTCTATCCGCTCACGCAGCTGTATCAGATGGACGAAGACCGCCGTCGCGGTGATCGGACGCTTGCGCTGCTGCTGGGCCTGCGCACCAGTCTCGGTATCGCCATTGGTTCAGTGCTGCTCGCGTTCGCGCTGTTCGTCTGGGCGGCTGCGGTATTGCACATGACGGCGTGGCCGCTCGTCGTGCCACTCACGGCGTGGTTGGCGGTGCTCCTGCCGTGGTACCGGCGCCGTGACGGATTGCCGGCGCTGGCCCACCAGCGCGGGATGTACCGCGCGCTCGGCGCGTGGGCCCTTACGGATGTCGTGGTGCTGCTGCTGTTTGCCCGCTGAGACCGCACGCTTAGATTTCGCGAACCGCTTTCATCCACCAGGATGGGAACCATGTCGGCCACTGCAGCACCGGCTCCCTCGGACCGCTCGGACTTTCGCACCGTCACGACGGGCGGCGCCGCGGTCGGCGTGCTGACGGCCGTGGCGGTCGTCGCGTTTCTCGCCGCCTCACGACTCCTGCCCGACGTGCGGGGCGGGGTCGAGTCGCTCATTGTGCTCGCTGCCGGCATCACCGTCGCGTTCCTTCCGGCGCAGCGGACCGGCGCTCGCGGCGTCGACGGGATCGCGGGCGCGGCGGCCGTGGGTCTCGTCGGCACCGTCGTGTTCAGCGCGATCGACATCGTCCTCCTGCGGCCCTTCAAGGCGTATCCGTGGACGTGGGACGCGATCGGCGGCGGGAGCACCTGGTGGTACCTACCGGTTTGGTGGATGCTTGGCACGTTTGCGGCGTGGATGGGCGCCATCGTGACGGCGCGTGCGGCGACGCCTGATGTCCCCTCCCCACTGGTCCGCCGTGCGCTGCCGCTCGTTGCCGCCACGGTCATCGCCGTGACAGTCGTGCGACTCGCGGGCATGCGGGTCGCCCTGCCGGTCCTCACGGGCGGAGCCTTCACCCTGACGCTCGCGGCGCTCGCCCTCGTCGCCCTCGCGCGCAAGCGCTAACGGGGGGGGCTACGTGCCCCGCTGGCTCGCGCATCTTCTGGTCGTGGTCGGATGGCTGTTAACGCCCGTGCTGGCGTGGTCGGCGTCGTACGTCGGCCTGTGGGCGGGAGCGATGCTCGCCACGGGCTTTCGACAGCCTCTCACCATGCTCGCGGTAGCCGCTGCGGTCGCGGCACTCTGCGGGTTCGCGGCGCTGTTCGTGTGGGTCCGCTTCATGCGTCGCGTGCCGCACTTGCTCTCCCATCTCATGGCGCCGCGCACGTCGGAGGAGCACCGCGCCGTTGCCGCGGCTGACTGAGCTGGGGCGGCTTGCATCCCTGTTGCTGCTGCCCGCGACCCTGGCGGCGCAGGCCGGGGAGGGGGGCGGGGGCCGCGCCGTGGAGTTCCATCTGGGGCGCTGGTACAACGGCAATCGCGCGGACGTTTACGAGGCACGGACCAGCACGCGCCTGGGGGGGAGCGGCGGTCCGTTCACGCACGGCCTCGGCGTATCGCTGCTCGTGAGCGACACGCTGGGCCGGCGTCGCGCGTTCTACGGTCTGGGCTACGAGATCCAGGCGTTCCGGGGCCGCAGAACCTTCGGCCCGTACGCGCTCGCGGGCGCCGCACTCGGCCTCTCGACCGACACGTCCACTCAAGAGCTCGCCATCCAGTGGACCCTGGGCATCGGGGTCGAATGGCGCGCGCTCTCCTGGATCGCGTTTGGGAGCGAAGCCCGGTACCGCCTGGAGGATCGCGGTCCCAGCGGATTCTGGAATCCGCGCAGCGACGCGCGCAAGGGTATGAGCGCGACGATCGGGGTATCGTTGGGGCTGGGGAAGAGGGAAGGGGGACGTGGGACGGGTGGCAACGGCGGCCCTCCGGATCTTCCGCCGCCCGCGCCACCCACGACGATCACGGGCAACGCCGCCGACGTGGTGCAGACCGCCCTCGAGTCGCTCGGCACCCCGTACACCTGGGGCGGCACCGCCGAGAACGGGTTCGACTGCTCCGGCCTGATCCAGTATGCCTATGGCCAGCACGGCATCCGTCTGCCACGCATGAGTCGCGATCAGGCGCACGCTGGCGGCGAGGTCACGCCGACAGTCGACGCGCTCCGCCCCGGCGACATCCTGCTGTTCTCGGCCCGACCGGGAGCGGGCGTGACGCATGTCGGGATGTACGTCGGCGAGCTGAAGTTCATCCATAGTTCCAGCCGGGGCGTGAAGCTGTCCCGCATGGATCCGCGTGACCCCGAGGGTGGGTACTGGCTGGATCGCTGGGTGGGGGCGAGGAGAGTCATTCCGTGAAGCGTGGCCTCGCCCTTCTCGGCAACGCTGTTGTTTGGTCCTGCGCCCCCCCCGCCCACTACGAGCCGCCGTCCGACCTGCGGGGATACGAGCTTGTCATCACCCGCGACGATTCGCTCGGCAAGGGCCTGGCAAACGGGCTGCGGCACCGCGGATTCACCGTGCGCCCGGCCGTCCGCGGCGGGAGCCGTCCGACGGCGTACGTCCTCGTCTTCACGTTCCGGGAGACGGAGCCACCGGCGTTGACGTGGCTGCACGTTCGCCTGGCCGACACCCGCACTGGTGCCATCCTACGGGCGGTGTCGGCGCCGCTCGACTCCCTCGGGCCGAGCGCCGCCGACCGGGCGCGGGCTCTGGTCGACTCGATCACAGCCTCGCCCCCTTGACAGAGCTGGGCCGCCTGGAGAAATTCCGCGCGGCTTGAAATTAGCACTCACAACGCCAGAGTGCTAACAGCGTTTTTTAACAAGCACTTAGAACCACGCAACGAGGCGGAGGATCCAGCACCATGGCAACGGCAACGGCAGGGAAGACGAAGCTCAAGATCTTCCCGCTCGCGGATCGGGTCGCGATCCGGCCGATGGAGGAGACGGAGACCATGAAGGGCGGGCTCTATATCCCCGACACGGCCAAGGAGAAGCCGATCCAGGGCGAGGTGATCGCAGTAGGCCCCGGACGTCGCGAGAAGGCGGAAATGGTCCCGATGGAGTTGAAGGTCGGGGACCGTGTGGTGTACGGGAAGTACAGTGGTTCCCAGGTGGAGCTCGAGGGTGAAGAGATCATCCTCATCAAGGAATCGGACGTCATTGCCAAGCTTGGCTGACGCTTAGGAGGAAACGGACATGGCGGCAAAGCAGCTGGAGTTCAACACCGAGGCCCGCGCGCGCTTGAAGCGCGGCGTGGACCAGTTGGCGGAGGCGGTCAAGATCACGCTCGGCCCCAAGGGGCGGAACGTTGTGATCGACAAGAAGTTCGGCAACCCGACGGTCACCAAGGACGGCGTTACCGTCGCCAAGGAGATCGAGCTCGAGGATCCGGTCGAGAACATGGGCGCCCAGATGGTGAAGGAAGTGGCGACCAAGACGTCGGACCTCGCTGGTGACGGCACCACGACGGCCACGGTGCTCGCGCAGGCGATTTTCCGTGAGGGGCTCAAGTCCGTCACGGCGGGCTCCAACCCGATGTCGCTCAAGCGCGGCATCGATCGGGCGGTCGAGGCCGTGGTGGAGGACCTGAAGAAGATCTCGGTCCCGACCTCGGGCAACAAGAAGGATATCGCGCAGGTCGGGGCGATTTCCGCGAACAACGATCAGGAGATCGGCAAGCTGATCGCCGATGCGATGGAGAAGGTCGGCAAGGACGGCGTGATCACGGTCGAAGAGGCGAAGGGCCTCGAGACCACGCTGGAGACGGTCGAGGGGATGCAGTTCGATCGTGGCTACCTGTCGCCCTACTTCATCACCGATCCGGAGAAGATGGAAGCGGTGCTCGAGGACGCGTACGTCCTGATCCACGACAAGAAGATCTCGTCGATGAAGGATCTGCTGCCGATCCTCGAGAAGGTGGCGCAGGCCGGCCGGCCGCTGCTCCTCATCGCCGAGGACGTGGAGGGCGAAGCGCTGGCGACCCTGGTCGTCAACAAGCTCCGCGGCACGCTGAAGGTGTGCGCCGTCAAGGCGCCCGGCTTCGGTGACCGCCGCAAGGAGATGTTGGTCGACATCTCGGTGCTCACCGGCGCACCGCAGGTGATCTCGGAAGAGATGGGCCTGAAGCTCGAGAACGCGACGCTCAACGATCTCGGCCAGGCGAAGCGGATCGTGATCGACAAGGACAACACGACGATCGTCGGCGGAAAGGGCAAGTCCGAGGCGATCCAGGGCCGCATCAAGGAGATCAAGGCGGCGATCGAGAAGTCCACGTCGGATTACGACAAAGAGAAGCTGCAGGAGCGGCTCGCGAAGCTCGCGGGCGGCGTCGCCGTGATCAACGTGGGAGCGGCCACCGAGACCGAGATGAAGGAGAAGAAGGCGCGCGTGGAAGATGCGTTGCATGCGACGCGCGCGGCGGTCGAGGAAGGCATCGTGCCCGGAGGCGGCGTGGCCTTGTTGTGGTGCCAGAAGGGCCTCGACAAGGTGAAGGGCACCGATGACGACGAGAAGATCGGCGTCGATATCGTGCGGCGCTCGCTCGAGGAGCCGATGCGGATGATCGCCCAGAACGCGGGCGCGGAAGCGTCGATCGTGGTCGGGAAGGTGAAGGAGTCGAAGGACAAGAACTTCGGCTACAACGCGCAGACCGACACCTTCGAGGACCTCGTCGCGGCCGGCGTCATCGATCCCACGAAGGTCACCCGGACCGCGCTGCAGAACGCGGCGTCGATCGCGGCCCTGCTGCTCACGACCGAGTGCGTGGTGGTGGAAAAGAAGGAGAAGGAAAAGGCGCCGCCGATGCCCGGTGGCGGCGGGGGCATGGGAGGGATGTACTAAGAACCGCTAAACGCGCAGAACGTGCAGAAGGAGCGGGACGCGCCCCGGGGTGATCCCCCGGGGCGTTTTCGTGTACTTCCTCTCACGTTACGTACTATGACAAGCGTACATCTTATAGTAGCTTTAGATTGCATAGCGAGCCGCTGGCTGGGACGGCGGGTGTATGGGCAACGCACCAACAGCTGGGGGCCAACACGCCGCCACAGCCGGTGAAATACCACGCGTGGACGGAGATGCCGTAATGCCGGAGCTTTCGTGGGCGCGTCTGAAGACCGATCTCCACCTTGGGCTGCGGCGCGGCGCGTGGTATCGGGTGATCCGGGAGGCCTACGGCCAGGTCATCCTGGACGTCGAGCACCAGCCGGTGACCGTCCTCCGTGAGTACCTGGAATTCGTCAGCGTCCGCCCCGACCGCTGGACGATCGTCGAGCGGCCAAGCGATGTGGCCGGAGCCGCAGCGGCGTGGGGCCAGTCATACGGCGTGTGCCCCCATTGCGCTCATCGCGCACCGTTGGTGCACCCAGTAGTCGAAGCCCGTTGCTCGAAGTGCCGCGGCACATTCCTCATTGACTGGTCCGCGCCGGATCTGGCGGGAGGCGGCGGCCGCCAGCCGTAGCGGTGCACGCGTGGGGGGCATGCATTGTCGCCTCTGAGACATTCAGCACGCGGGGGCTGCCGGTAAATCCACTTATCTTAGACCGTGGCTCCCCCGCCCCCTGGCCCGGGCCCCCATCCCCCTGCCGAGCGTGCGACCCTGTCGCGCGACCTCGCCGATTTCCTGATCGAACTCTCCATCGCCCTGCACAAGCACACCATGTATCCCGAAGGCCATCCGTCGCTGGCGCCGGCGGCGGCCGGGGTGACGCGCCGCGTGGAGCAGCTGGTGGTGAACCGATCGACGGTGTCGCTCGGCGTCGCGCGTCACCAGCTGGTGATCGAGGGGGTGGCGACCGACCCCACCCACCCCGTCCTGGCCGAGCTCGCCGGGCGCCTCCACCGCCATCACCTCGGCGCGATCACCTTCCGGCGTGGTCTCGAGGTGGGCGAGGTCGCGAACGTCCTGAAGACCCTGGCCGTCGACGCGGAGCGGAGCGGAGAGCCGCTGGGCCTCGGGCCGCCCGAGCGGATGCGCGCCTGGGCGCACGTGCAGCTGCACCCGCTCACGTACGAGCGGCTGGAGCTGGTGGACGACGGGACGGCGCCGTCCGAGGGGGGGCGGGGGGCGCGCGCGGCGCAACTGTGGGTCGGCCTGGCGCGGGCCGCCCTCGCGACGGCGCCCGATGAGCGGCCCGCCTCCACCGAGCCGGCCGTGATCGCCAAGGCGATCGACGCGCGGAGCAAGACCGAGACGAGCGCCTACGATCAGGTGATTGTCGGCTACCTGCTACAGATCGCGGAGGAGCTGAAGACGGCGGGCACTGCCGAGGCCTTGGCGCTGCGCCGTCGCACCTCGCGGTTGATTCGCGACCTGCACCCGGACACGCTGCGGCGGCTGATCGAGATGGGCGGCGACTTCGTGCAGCGGCGCAAGTTTGTCCAGGATGCGAGCGACGGCATGGCCGTGGAGGCCGTTCTCGCGCTCCTCAAGGCTGCGGCCGAGGCATCCCACCAGACGATTTCGCATTCGCTGCTCCGCATGCTCTCGAAGCTCGCGGCGCACGCGGAGGCGGGCGCGGCGGAGGTCCGGCCCCATGCGGACGCCGCGCTGCGCGAGCAGATCCAGCAGCTGCTCGAGGACTGGACGCTCGCGGACCCGAACCCGGAGGCGTACGGCGCGGCGCTTCACGGTATGTCGCGTGCGGCCCCGCTGTTCGCGCCGCGGGCCGAACGCGCCGATCTGGCGGAGCCCGATCGCATCGTGGCGATGGCGCTCGAGGTCGACACGGTCGGCCCCGGCGTGCTCGCCGCGGCCGACCGCGTGGTGGAGGAGGGGCGGCTGGGTCAGCTGCTCGACGCCCTGGCGCAGGTCGGGGAGGCCCCGGCGGCGGCGCCCGAGGTGTGGGCTCGCCTGGCGACGCCGGATGTCGTGCGGCGACTGGCGGGGCACGAACCCGTCGACTTCAAGACGCTGGAGCGCCTCGTGCCGCGGGTGGGGCTGCCTGCGGCGGCTCCGTTGCTCGATGCCCTCGCGACGGCCGAAGCCCGCAGCACGCGGCGCGGGCTGCTCGCCCAGCTCGCCAAGATGGGACCCGAGCTCGCCCGCATCGTGATCGCGCGGCTCGATGACCCGCGCTGGTATGTGACCCGCAACCTCCTCGCGCTGCTCGAGGATCTGGCCCCCCTCCCGGCCGGCTTCTCCGCGTCGTCGTACCTCGGTCACACCGACGCCCGCGTGCGCTGGCAGGCCGTGAAGCTCCAAGTCACGCTCCCCGCGCAGCGCGACGCCGCTCTGGCGAACGGGCTGCAGGACCCGGATCCCCGCACGCTGCGACTGGCGCTCGGGTTGGCGGTGGCGCTGCAACGCTGTCCCGACGACGCCGTCGAGGCGCTGGTTGATCGCACGACGGACGGCACGAGTCCGGTCGACGTGCGCAGCCTCGCGATCCGTGCCCTCGGGTACGCGCGCCCGCCGGCGGCGCTCGACGCGCTGCTCCGCCTCGCGTCCGGGGGCCGGAGCCTGTTCGGACGGGAGAAGCTGCGTGCCAAGTCGCCCGAGGTGCTCGCCGCGTTGATGGCGCTGGCGACCGGGTGGGGGCGTCACCCGCGGGCGCGCGCCGTGCTCGAGCGGGCGGCGGCGGCCAACGACCATGAGATCCGCGCCGCCGCGCGCCAAGCAGAGCGAGGGCCCGCGTGAGTAGCCCCGCCGGATTCCTGTCGGCCTTCGCCCATGCCCTCGCCGCAATGACGCTCTACAAGGCAGGGCACCCCGCGCGCGAGCGCGCGATCGACGCGGCGTTCCAGGAGCTGCAGGACCTCCAGGCCGCCGAGCCGAACGCGCTCTTCACGTTCCTCGGAGACGAGATCGTCTTCGGGAACCTGCCGCTGCGCGAGCTCAAGGCCTGGGACTGGACCCACCGCCTGACGCAGGCCGGCATCCAACGGCTCGAGTTCGCCGAGCGGGTGACGCGCGACGACTTCGTGCAGTTCCTCGACGAGGTCCTCGCCCGGCTGACGCTCTCGGCGATCGACACCTCCGAAGCGCGCCAGATGCGCAGCTCGAGCATCCGCTACGGGTCGGTGGGTGTAAAGGGGGGCGCCGAACAGCGCCCCGAGCCGGTCGCCACGATCACGTACTCCCTAGGTGAGGAAGCCGAAGCCGTCCGGTGGTTCCACGACGAGGTCGCCGGCCACGGGATCGTGCCGCTCAGCGAGGTCGAGGCCGTGGTGCGCTCCCTCGCGATCGCGATGCATGGCGGCCGCCAGATCGTAATCCCCTTGCTCCAACTCAAGCAGTTCGACCAGTACACGACCACGCACTCGATGAACGTCGCGGTGCTGACGATGGCGCTCGCCGAGTACCTGGACCTCGGAGCGCACGACGTCCGCACGTTCGGGATAGCGGGCCTGCTGCACGACATCGGGAAGGTGAAAATCCCCTTGGAGGTCCTCACCAAACCGGGGCGCTTCACGGACGAAGAGCGTGCCCTGATGAACCAACATCCGGCCGAGGGCGCGCGCATCATCCTCAAGTCAGAGGAACAGCTCGATCTTCCCGCCGTGGTGGCGTACGAGCACCACATCATGTTGAACGGCGGTGGCTATCCCACCCTTCGGTTCCGCCGGGATTGCCACCGCGCCAGCAAGCTGGTGCACGTGTGCGACGTGTACGACGCGCTCCGCACCCACCGACCCTATCGGGAGGCGTGGCCTGCCGAGAAGGCGCTGCGCTACCTCGACGACCGGAAGGGCTCGGAGTTCGACAACGACCTCGCCACCGCGTTCGTCCGGATGATGCGGCAGTGGGAGCCGCAGTTGGCCATCATGGCCGACGAGCACGCGCCAGTGATCCCCGCGGCGAGCGCGGGATCGGGCGCCTAGCGCGGCGGCGTGCTCTGCGATCCGCGACGCGTGACAAGCGACTAGAAGTTAGACAGTGGCGTAATGCTTGACGGTGGGCGAATCGCGGTACCGGCGGCGTAGTGCACGGCGTCATCTCCTTCGTCATAAGTCCAAAGCGGGATTAGTGTTGCGTGGCCCAACGCGGCGAGCGCGCGAATTGCTATGTGACAAGGCAGCGTGTTATAGGTACTATGTATTGTACACTGGACAGGTGTCATCACGTAGCTGTTTAGGCAGAAGGAGTTCTGCATGATCGTGTCCCAGGGACCTCGCAGCGCGACCTGCCGGCGGCAGCGGTCTACTGCTCTGGCGGCGGGATTCACGTTGATCGAGATGACCATCGTGCTCGTGGTGATGGGCGTCCTGGTCAGCATCATGGTGCGCAGCGTCCGCGGCAGCTGGGTAGCGAACTCGCGCCGGGCCGCGATCCGCGACGCGACGAGCTACCTGGTTCGGACACGCGCCATTGCTGTCCAGCAGAGCCGCACGGCCTGGCTGGTTCGCAGCGGCAGCGTTCTGAAGGTGCTCGTCGACTCCTCAGGCACGCCGGTGCAGCTCGGGACCACGATCGACTTTGTGAAGAAGTACGGCGCCGGCACGATCCTGAGTGCGAGCCCCAAGGATACGATCCAGTTCGACCCGCGCGGGTTTGCCGTCAACCTGACGCTGACACCGAAGATCATCGTCGGGATGGGGGGCCGCACCGACACGATTTGCGTCACTGGCCTCGGGAACATCACTACGCGGAGCTGTCCATGATCCGGAGTGCGGAGCGGGGGTTCACCATCGTCGAGCTGTTGGTCGCCGTCATGATCTTCAGCGTGGGGTTGCTCGCTCTCGCGAGCACCTCGTCGATGATCCTGACAGCGATGACGACCACCAGGTCGCGGACGGTGGCGGCGAGCGTGGCGGAGTCACGCTTCGACATTATCCGGTCGACCGCGTGTGCGAACCGCGCGACCGGCTCGGCTAAGACGCGGGGCATCGCGGAGATGTGGACACTCACGCGGCTGGCCCGCGCGGATGACGTGACCGTCGCGGTCACGTTCCTGAGCAACCGTCGGCCGCGGACCGAGACCTTCACGAGTTACATGCCATGCTGACCCGTCGCGCGGGCTTCACGCTCATCGAGCTGCTGGTCGGCATCGCGCTCGCCAGCCTGGTCGGAGCCGCCATCGTGCAGTTGCTGGTGCGGCAGCAGCGCTTCTACAACAGCACCAACGACGCCACGCTGACGCGGCAGCAGCTGCGCCAGGCCGCCGCTATCCTTCCCGCCGACCTGAAGGGCATCTCGAGCGTCGGCGGAGACATCTCCCTGATGACCGATTCGTCGCTCGAGTTCCGATCCGCGTTCGGCAGCTCGGTCGTGTGCACCAATTTGGCGGGGAAGCTCTCGACCGTCCCGCAGAGCCTCGCCAAGGGCTCGGTGATGAGCAGCTGGTCCATGCCGCTCTCACCCGGTGACTCAGTCGCGGTCTACAACGACGGCGCGAGCATCAACGTGACCGACGACGCCTGGTCACGCTACCAGATCTCGGTGGTGACCCCCGTGGCTGGCAACGTGGCCAACGGCTGCCCGACCTCGAGCGGACTGGTGCAGCCGAGCGACCTCACGGGCAGCAATCCCAGTTACCGGCTCACGTTCGTCTCCGCGGCGAGCGGCAAAATCCGCCCGGCGGCGGCGATGCGATTCTTTCGCCGCGTGCGCTACCGGCTCTACAAGGACACGGACAACAAGTGGTACCTGGGCTATTACGACTGCAAGACTGGCCGGTCGCCCGTGTGCAACACGACGAAGGCGATCGCCGGGCCCTTCCAGCCCTATGCAACGAACGGGACCAGCGGCGTGCAGTTCGCCTACTACGACGCGACCGGTGCCGTGACGGCGATCCCCGCCAACGTGATGCGCATCAGTCTGGTGGTGCGGGGCCAGGGGGCAGGGCTGGTCAACTTTACCGGAACCCACGCCACCACGTTCGGCGACTCGATGCGCATCGAGATCGGCCTGCGCAACCGCAACTGAGAAAGGGGCTCGTTATGCAGGTCAGTCTCCAATCCCGCAACGGCATGGCGCTGATCATGGCGCTGGGCGCCATGGTGATCATCGGCGTGCTCATCGGGGGCATCGTGTTCGTGACCACGCAGGACTATCGCATCGGCACGAACACCATGCGCCAGGAGCAGGCGACGGCCGCCGCCGACCTCGGGCTCAATCGGGTACCGCAGGAGTGGAACCTGGCGGATAACACCCGCCTCAAGACCGGGGACACCCTGAAACGGGTGTATCCCGGGCTCCACACCGCCTCCGCCAAAGTGATCGTCACGCGCCTCACCGGCCCGTTCTTCTGGGTGGTCTCCGAGGGAACCGCGGGCGGGCTGGGGAGCCAGGCTTCGGCGCGCCGGCGCTACGGTGCGCTGTTCCGGCTCGACCTGCCACAGATGAACGTCTTGGGCGCGATCACGACCCAGGGCAACACCACGGTCAATGGGAACGTCAGCGTGAATGGCAACGACGCCGCCCCTGCCGGGTGGTCGTCCTGCGGCACCAGCACGCAGAACGTGGCCGGCGCGGCGATCTCGCCCACCACCACGGCCACGGTCAATGGGAGCGTCACCCTCAACGGGAGCCCGCCCATGCTCACGACGCCCGCCGCCGCGGACACCAATACGTATTTCAACTACGGGGGCTCGAACTATCAATCGCTCGCCGCAGCGGCGAACCTGACCTATCCGGGCGGGACTCTCCTCACCGGCGTCGGCCCCATCGCGGCGGGGGGCGTGTGCCAGACCAGTGTCAGCCCCGCCAATTGGGGCGACCCGAACCGCGCGGCGCCGTCCGGGGCGTGCGAGAGCTACTTCCCGACGATTCACGTGCTGGGCGATTTGAAGGTCACCACGGGGAGCGGTCAGGGCATCCTGCTGGTCGACGGGGACTTTACTGTGGCAGGCAACTTCGCGTTCACGGGCGCCGTGATCGTGCGCGGCGGGCTCAAGATGACGGGGACCGGCAACAAGATCGTGGGCGGCGTGATGGCGGCGAGCGTCTCGGTCGACGACAACGTCGCGCTCGCCGGGAACACCTCACTGCAAT
>WNGO01000512.1_pt1 | contig 23821 bp, 20 predicted proteins | sample 5400511 | NCBI WGS metagenome assembly WNGO01 (sample SAMN13153380, study PRJNA577476) | soil metagenome | isolation source: 20 cm soil or saprolite under Garry oak tree replicate 2 | place: USA:California | collected 2016-06-15 | reverse complement strand
CGGAGCACCTGACGGCCCTCGAGGCCGGCGATATCGTCAAAGAACCAACCGCACGACGACATGGCGCGCAGCACCCCTCGCTCCATCTCGATGAGCCGCGCGGCGTTCTCGTCGCCCCGGACGGGCCCGGTGGCTCCTGCGGCCTCGAGAAACGCCCGCGATCCCCCAGGCAAATCGCGGCCCTCGCGGTCGTAGATCCCGTGCACTTCGTGCGCGAGCCATTCGACCGCGAAGCGCAGCGGGGCGCGCCAATCTTGCTGCGACGGCCGGTCGGTGTGGACTTTGCAGCCGCACGCTGAGCGCCACCGTTCGACGCCGTGGGGGCAGCTCCAGGACGTTGGCTCCACCAGGTCTACCGTCGTCGCGGGTGGGTAGGCGGCCAACGCGGCCGCGAAGTTGGTGACCTGGGCCTTGCCGGACTGCTGGAGGCGATGGATGACGGTGGCGAGTGTTTGATCGGCGCCTTTGTGATGGTGGCCGAAGGTCTCGCCATCGACGGCGATGCTGGCGAGCGCGCCCGGCGGCGCGCGCTCGAGTGCTTCGGTCAAGCGATCGGCGTCGGTGGTGAGCGGGCCGAAGGCGACGTCGTGCGACAACACGCCGTCGTACACGAAGACCGCGATCGACCTGCCGCCGCTCAGCTCGATGCGCGCCAGCAGACCGCTCGCGGGCGGCTTGGAGACTTGATGCGGCGCGAGCACCGTGAACTGGATTCCCTCGGCGGCGAGGACGTCGAGTGTCTCGCGATCGACCGCGGTTTCTGGAAGCCAGAATCCGACGGGATCTCGCCGAAAGAGGCGCTTGAAGTGCGCAATGCCCCACCGTACTTCGGTTTCTTTGTCGCGGCGGCTGGCGAGCGGCAGGATGATGTGATGATACGGCATCGCGAGCGCGTTGCCCTGGCCGAGCCGTTGCACGCTGGCGTGATCTGCGCGAATCACTGCGTCGTACACGTCGCGCGCTTCGCGCTCCAGCCAGTCGAGCAGGGTGGGGCCGAAATCGAAGCTCAGGGACTCGTAGACGCGTGCGAGCGGCCGGTAGGACTCCTGCGTGATGCGGGCATTCCAATCGTGATCAGGTGCGGCCGAGAGTTCCGCATCCACCTGTCCCGTCCACGGGTTTTCCCGCGGCGGCTGATAAAAGTGGCCATGGATGATGGCGAGTCCGCGCTGCGGCGACGTCATGAGACAACGGCAGCGATACTGCGGAGGACATCGGGGAAGATGCTGTCCTGCGCACCCAGCGCTTCCACGCGTGACATCGTTGCATCATCGATCTTGCCGGTGGCGAGCGCCCGCACGAGATCCTCGGCCTGCCCGCAATGCTCGTCGAACCGTTGGTTGGCGTAGTCGGCCGCTTCGCCGGTCGAGATGATGAATTGCCAATCCGAGCCTTGAGCGAGCAGCATCGAGCGAGTCGCCTGGGCGAGTACCGCGCGCGCCTTCGGACCGCCGGCGAGTGCCTTGGCCGCCACGGTCCAGTAGGCGTCCTCGAGCGCCCAGAGCCGCTTCCACGTCCAAGACGTCTGATCATTGAGCCAGTAGGAAAAGTCCCCATCCTTGCCCCACGAGCCCGCCGTGAGCTGAATCGCCGGCGCGCGGCGGCCGTGACTCGCGATGTGCTCGCGGGCCGTCACCGGCTGCACGCCATTCGTCGCGAGCCGGCGATAGACGTTGGCGAGAAAATCGACGCCTTCGAACCACCAGTGCCCAAAGAGCTCCGCGTCGAAGGGGGCGGTCACGACGCCGTCACGCGTCTTGCCGCGGGCGCGCATCGTCGCGGTTTCTCGGAGCACACTGGCAAAATGGTCCGCGTGGGTACGGGCGGAGGTTTGTGCAGCCTGTGGGTCGTATTGCCGTTTGGCGCCGAGGTCGACCTGCGGCCCTGTCACGCGCCACAACCGCAGGCCGTCGGGCCAGCGAATCTTGTGGAACTCGAGATACCACTCGTCGCCGGGATAGCCCTGCGCGCGGCTCCAGACCTGTCGCGATGAGCGCGGGTCGCGCACCAACGCGAAGAGCTCGCCGACGCGGTAGGCGGTATATGGGCTGCGGCTGGCGGGCACGATGTCCTCGGCAGCCTCCGGATAGCCCAATGCCGGCCCCCCATGCACCAGATGCGAGTCCACGAAGAAGTAGCGATAACCTGCAGCGGCGAGATGGTTCTCGATGCCGACGCGATATGGTTTGACCGGCGCGCCGTAACCGGGATTCCAGGGGCCGGCGGGGCGATACGCGCACTCCGGCACCCAACATCCGGTCGGCGCCCGTCCGAAGAGCCGTTGATGCTCGGACGCGCCGACGTGCAGCTGGAGGCGGATGCTCTCGTCCCGCGCGAGCAACGGCAGGAAACCGTGCGTCGCCGCCGACGAGATGATTTCGATGACGCCGCGTGCCTCGAAGCCCCGCAATGTGCCGATCAGATCCCCGCCGAGTGAGTGAAACAGAGCGTAGAGCCGCTCGAGCCGCTGCTGCCAGAACTCTGCGATCGGCCTGAGCGCCAGATCGCCGGACTGGGCGAGCGATGCCGGCGCATGCCGGGCCGCCTCGAGGCGGCGCTCCATGTAGGCCTCGAACTCGCTCACGAATGAGGGATGGGCGAGCTGATTCGCGAGCACCGGCGTGATGCCGAGCGTGATCGGCGCTGGGATGTGCTCGCGCTCGAGCGCCTGCAGCGCTTCGATCAGGGGGAGATAGCTGTCCAGCGCTCCCTCGCACAGCCACACGCTGCCGTGCGGCCAGCGGCCGTGGTGCAGGACGTACGGAAGGTGACCGTGCAGCGTGAGAACGAAATCCATCGCGGGCGCGGTGGCGGGGGGTGGGGGCGGCTTAGCGACGGGCGTTCAAGCCTCGTCCACTTTTGGTCGTGGACCGTTTCCGCGGCTTGCGCGCGCCCTTTTCTCCGGTGGCTCTCTCCGGCGGAACCGCACGTGCGGCGGCGGCTCGGGCGTACACCTTCTCGTACATCTCCGCCGGCTGGCGCCACGAGAAATCCTTCCGCATGGCGCCCTGTGCCAGCTTCGTGAACCACGGACGATCTTGATACATCGTCACGGCGCGCTGAATCGCGAGATCGAACGCTTCGGGACTGTAGGCCTCGTACAAGATGCCGGTGACGCCGTCTTCGATCGTGTCGGCCAGGCCACCCACGCGCCGCGCGACGGGGAGCGCACCATAGAGCTGGGCGCGCATCTGGGTGAGACCGCAGGGCTCGTACAGCGACGGCATCATCAAGAAGTCCGCGCCGGCGAGCAGCGCATGCTCGAGCTCGTCCGTGAACGCGGTGTTCACCCCGACGCGCTGGGGGAAACGCGCCGCGAGCTCGCGGAGCGCGTTTTCGAACTGCGCCTCCCCGGCGCCCAGGAAGATGAACTGCGCGTCGAGTAGCCGCAGCGACTGCGAGGCGACGATCTGGTCGAGGCCCTTTTGCGAGACGAGGCGCGCGCTCATCCCGAACAGTGGAACGTCCGCGCGCCGCGGCAGGCCCCACGCGTCCTGGAGCGTCGCCTTGCAGCGCGTCTTTGCGGACATGTCGTCCGCGCTGAACCGGGCCGGTATGTGGGGATCGGTCGCGGGATTCCATTCGTGGATGTCGATGCCGTTGCGGATGCCCACGAGTCGATCGGCGAGGGCGCGGAAGGTGTGCTGGAGACCGAACCCACCGACGTCCGTGAGCAGCTCGAACGCATGCGTCGGGCTCACGGTTGTCACCATGTCGGCGTATTTGACGCCGCCCTTCAGGTAGTTGAGCCGCCCATACCACTCCATATAATCCGGCGACCACAAATCGTAGGGCAGATGGATGTCTTTCATCACTTCATACGGGTACACGCCCTGGAAGCCGCCGTTGTGCACGGTGAGCACCGACGGTAATCGCTGCAAGTCCGGCTCATCGCGGTACACGCGCCGGAGGAAGACCGGCACCAGCGCCGCATGCCAGTCATGCGCGTGCATGATCAGGTTGCCTTCGCCGATGCGCCGCGCGATCTCGATCGCCGCGGAGGCGAAGAGCGCGAAGCGACGCGGATTGTCGGGATAGTCGCCGCTCGAGTCCCCATAAATGCCGGGTCGATCGAACGACGGATCGTGCTCGAGGAAGATGGTTTTCGGATAATCGTCGCCGGCCTCGTGCCAAAGCCGCACTTGTTCACGGCGGCCGGCGCTCTCCACCGTGAAGGGATCGCTGAACGGCTCGAGCGTGCTGATGTGGCTGCGCGCCTCGCGATACAACGGCAGGACCACGTGGCTCTCCGTTCCGCTCCCCGCCTGGTAGTCGGCGAGACCGGCGACCGCCTGTCCGAGGCCGCCCGTCCGGGCATACGGCCACAACTCGGCGGTGAGATGGAGAACGCGGGTCTTCAACGAGCTCTCCCTGCGTGGTTACGGCGGTGGAGCGCCGGGAATCGCTTCCCCGACGGCAGCGGGAACGTAGTACCGTGTGACGTACGTCTGCAGCATCTGGCGCGTCGTGAAGCGTTCCACCGCGACGGCCATCGCTTCTTTCATCATATGTACCCACTCCGGCGACGGCTTGCCAGGGAGTCGCTCGTAGTACATGGGAACAACTTTGGTTTCGAGGATCTCGAAGAGGTGCTCCATGTCCTCCTGGTCCGGCTCGCCCTCGGCTTTCGGCAGGGGAATGGCCCAGCCGTTCTGACCGGTGAATCCCTCCGCCCACCACCCATCCAGCGTCCCCAGTTGGGGCACGCCATTCAGCGCGGCCTTCATCCCACTGGTCCCGCAAGCTTCCAGTGGCACTCGCGGCAGATTGAGCCAGACGTCCACGCCGGCGACCAGGCGTTGTGCCAGATAGAGCTCGTAGTCCTCCAAAAACGCGATCCGGCCCTCGAAGCTCGGATTCTGCGCGGCTGAATACACGCGCTGCAGCACGCGTTTGCCGGGCTCGTCGGCCGGATGTGCCTTGCCCGAGAAGATGATCTGCACGGGACGTCGAGGATCGGTGAGTAGGCGCCGCAACCGTTCCGGGTCGCGCAACAGGAGATCGGCGCGCTTGTAGGTCGCAAACCGGCGGGCAAATCCCAGCGTCAAGACGTTGGGTGACAGCAGCGCTCCGGCGCCCGCGAGTTTCGCCGGGTCCTTCCAGGTGTCGCGCCAACGGTGACGTGCCTCCTCACGGACGTAGTGAAAGAGCAGTTGCCGGAGGCCTTCGTGGACGGCCCAGAGCCGGTCAACATCGATGATGCGGACCGCGGCGGCCACGGCTGCGGAGTCAGCCTCGGATTCCCAGTCGGGACCGAGTGCCTCACCCAGCAACTCGCGCAGCGGCCGGGCCATCCACGTGGAGAGGTGCACGCCATTGGTGACGTAACCGATCGGGATTTCCGCGACGGGCTTGTCCCCCCCCCACACCCAGCGCCAGATGCGGCGCGACTCTTCGCGATGCCGTGCCGACACCGCGTTCACGCGGCCCGCGAGCCGCAGTGACAGCAGCGTCATCTCATAGTGCTGATCGCTCGGGCCAGGTTGCCCGAACGCCATGAACTGTTCGCGGGTGATGCCCATCGTGTTCCAGAACGGTCCCGCGACTTGCTCGATCTCATTGAATGAAAACACGTCGTGCCCCGCCGGCACCGGGGTGTGGGTCGTGAAGATGCTGGTCGCGCGGATCTGGTCCTTTGCCTGTGGGGGCGTGAGTCCCTTTTCGATCAGCTCGCGCATCCGCTCGACGTACATGAAGGCGGCGTGGCCTTCGTTGGCGTGCCAGATCGCGGGCTGAATGCCGAGCGCGCGCAGCATCCGGACGCCGGCTACGCCGAGCACCCACTCCTGCCGCAGGCGCGACTCCGTGCCACTGGCATAGAGTCGCGCGGTCAGACTGCGATCTGCCTTGTCGTTGCAATCCAGATCTGTGTCGAGGAGGTAGACCGGAACGCGTCCCACCATCACGCGCCACACGCCCACCTGGACCTGGCGGCCGGCGATCGTGATGGGCACGAGGCAGGGGCTGCCATCGCCATTGTTCACACGGAACACGGGATTGACCGTGGGATCGACCGGATCGACGGAATCGGTTTGCCATCCATCCAATCCGATCTGCTGATCGAAATAGCCACCGTGATAATAGAGACCCACGCCGATCAATGGCGCGCCGACGTCCGAGGCGTCCTTACAATGATCGCCGGCGAGCACGCCGAGCCCGCCCGAGTAGATCGGGAGTGAGCGGTGCAGCGCGAACTCGGCGGAGAAATAGGCGATCGCGCGATCGAGCAGCTCGGGATAGCGGCTCGCGAACCACGTGCCGTTTCGCTGCGAGAGCAGCTCAAAGCGGCGGACGACACGATCGTAGTGCTCGAGAAAGATCGGATCTTGTGCCTGCTGCTCGAGCAGCTCCGGGGAGACCTGGCGGAGGAATTGGACGGCGTTGTGCCGCGTGCTCCGCCACAGGCGGTGGTCGATCCGGTCGAACAATTCCAGCGCGTCCAGCTGCCAGCTCCACCAGAGGTTCTGGCTGATGTCGGCGAGCTGCCGGATGCGCTCCGGGATATGGTTCGGCGCCGGCGTGGCGGGGGCGGAGGGCGCGACCTGCGGTGCGGCCGGCGCCTGAGCTGGGTCAGGTGGTGGCATGGGTTGAGACATACTAACGAGTGAGATTGTAAGGCTCCAGTCAGGACCGCAACCATTTCGCTGCGGCGTGCGTCCAAGGTGGTATCCTAGCCCCCGTGACTACCATGCCGAGACTCACCGTCCTTCTCGCGGTATTGTGGGCCCCTTCCTTAATAGCGCAGAACATTCATCCCACTCCGCCACCGGAGGTCACCGCCGTCCAGCTGCGGGAGGAGATCCATCTCGACGGCAAACTCGACGAGGCGGTGTGGCACACGGCGCCAATCGCGACCGGGTTCCGGCAGAATCAGCCGCACGAGGGACAGCCGGCCACGCAGCGGACGGAAGTCCGTTTCGCCTTCGATGATGCCGCCATCTACGTCGGGGCACGGATGTTCGACGACTCGGGCTCGCGCGGCGTGCGCACACGGCTCGTGCGCCGGGATGCCGACCTCGCGTCCGACTACTTCGAAGTCATTTTCGATACCTATCACGATCACATCGGCCGGCTCTTCTTCACTGTGAATCCCTCCGGCGTCAAACAGGACGCGAACGGACTCGGCGGCGGCAGCGACGAGTCGTGGGACCCCGTGTGGGAAGTGCAGACGAGCATCGATTCGCTTGGCTGGACGGCGGAGCTGCGGATTCCGTTCTCGCAACTGCGCTATCCGTCGACGGGCGACGAACAGACATGGGGCCTGCAGATCTGGCGTCAGGAAAACCGGCTGAACGAGCTGTCGCAATGGGCGTGGTGGGGGCTGCAGGAAACGGGAGGACCGCCCCGCTTCGGCCATTTACACGGTCTCGTGATCCATCATGCGCCAGGGCGGGCGGAGGTGCTGCCGTATCTGGTCGGCCGCAACTCCAACATTCCGGGCAACAGGAACGATCCGTTTTTCGACCCGCATGCGGTCGACGGGCGTGTCGGCGGTGACGCGACGCTGCGGGTCACGTCGAATCTCACGCTCAACGCGACCGTGAATCCGGACTTTGGTCAGGTCGAAGTCGATCCCGCCGTCGTGAACCTCTCAGCCTTCGAGACCTTCTTCGATGAGAAGCGGCCGTTCTTCGTCGAGGGGGCCGGGTACTTCGGCCTGGGCGGGATCAACTGTTTCTTCTGCTCGAACGTCTCAAATCTCACCACGCTGGCCACGCGGCGCATTGGCCGGCCGCCGCAGGTATCGCCGTACCGCAGCGGCCTCGCGGTTCCGGTCGACTATGCGGACATGCCGGAGAACTCGACGATCCTCGGTGCCGCCAAGCTCACAGGCCGGACGCGCACCGGATGGTCGATCGGCACGCTGGATGCCGTCACGCGGCGCGAGGCGGCTCCGGTGCAGTTCGACGATTCCACGCGCGGAACGCTCACCGTCGAGCCGGCAACAAACTATTTCGCGACCCGCGTCGCCAAGGATTTGGCGGGAGGGGCGACGCAGCTGAGGGCGATGGTGACGTCCGTCTACCGTGATCTCGGCGATCCCTACCTCGCGAACCGGCTCAGCCACCATTCCGAGGTGTTGGGGATCGCGACCGATAGCTGGTGGAGCAAACGGACCTATCGCCTCATGGCTCAGTTTGCGGGTTCCCACATCACGGGTGACACGGCGGCGCTGCGGCGCGTGCGCTTCGGATCGGCTCACTACTTTCAGCGGCCCGACCGCTCCGATCCTGTGGATGCCCAGACGCCCCGGACCGGCATGGGAGGGGTCGGGGGATACGCCCGACTCTCGAAGGAGGCGGGCCACTGGCTGTGGGAAGTCTCCACCACCTTCCGCACGCCCGCCTACAACAACAACGACATCGCGTTCTTCTCCCGCGCCGATTACTGGTGGATGAGCGCCAATCTCTTCCCGATCTGGTCGAAGCCGACCAAATGGTATCGACAGCTGGTTTTCATCGCCGGAGGGCAGCAGCAGTACAACTTTGATGGCGATCTGACCGATCGACAGGTGCAGGCGTATGCCCAGATCGAGACGCTGGGCTACTGGAATCTGAGCACCTTCTGGATTCACCGGCCACAGGTGTTCGATGACCGGCTGACCCGCGGCGGGCCGGTCGTGAAACGGGTGGCGAACGACTTCTGGTATTTGAACGTCAACAGCGATTCGCGCAAACGAATCGTGGCTCGGTTCAATGGCTCTTACAGCTGCAACGACGACGGGGATTGCGGTAACTCGACGAGCCTGTCCCTGCAGCTGAAGCCGCGCTCGAATGTGTCGGTGTCACTTGGCCCTTCCTACAATCGCTCGCTGACGAGCGTTCAGTTCGTCGGCTCCTACGCCGATCCGACGGCGACCAACTTCTTCGGCACCCGCTACGTGTTCGCGCATCTCACGCAGAACACGATCTCGATGGATACGCGTGTCAACGTCACCTTCACGCCGACCATGACGCTCGAGCTGTTCGCGCAACCGCTGATCGTGTCGGGCGCGTTCTCGCGCTACAACGCCTTCGCGGCGCCTCGCTCCACACAACGGCTGGTGTTTGGCCAGGACTTCGGAACGGTTGTCGTCACGCCGGCGGCGAAGCCCACCGTTGATCCAGCCACGATTCAACTCGATGCCGATACGCTCGGCGGCGGCGCGCCCACCTATAGCTTCACGGACCCAGCGTTCACCTTCCGCTCGCTGCGCGGGAACGCCGTGTTGCGCTGGGAATACCGGCCCGGGTCGACCCTGTTCGTGGTCTGGACCCGCAGTAGCCGCATCCCCGACCTGCCGCGCGGCAACATTCGCTTCGGCGAGGACGCCGGCGACCTGTTTCAGGGGCCGTCGGAAAACATCTTCCTCGTCAAGATGACGTACTGGCTGGGGTTCTAAACTGGGACTGGGGCCTAGGCGCAGTGGGAACCGGTTAGTGTTCTTGTAGCAACTGGTTCCATGAGGCCTATGTCGATCCGTGCCGTCAAATCGATTTCCCAGTCGCTCCCCACGCTCGAAGGCGCCGGCGTCAAGCTACGTCGCGCGTTCGGGTTTGGCCGTACGGGCGACTTCGATCCTTTCCTTCTCCTCGATGATTTTCGCAACGAGCATCCCGAGGACTACCTCCTGGGCTTCCCCTGGCACCCGCACCGCGGCATCGAGACGATCACGTACGTGCTGAGCGGCAGCGTGCAGCACGGCGACAGCCTCGGCAATAAGGGCACGATGGGCGCTGGAGACGTGCAGTGGATGACCGCCGGCAGCGGCATTCTCCATCAGGAGATGCCCAAGGGCGATGAGCGCGGCCGGATGCATGGGTTCCAGCTCTGGGCAAATCTGCCGCGCAGCCTGAAAATGACGGCGCCCCGGTATCAGGATATCCACTCGCAGGAGATCCCCGAGGTCGTGGACGATGATGGGACCCGCGTGCGCGTTGTCGCCGGCGAGTTCTGGGGCAAGCGCGGACCCGTCGAAGGCGTCGCCGCCGATCCGCGGTATCTCGACATCTGGATTCCGCCGCGGGTGCGCAAGACAATTCCGATCGAGGCGTCGCGGCATGCCTTCGCGTACGTCTTTGACGGCGGCGGCAGCTTCCGCGATGCCTCCGTCCCGCAAGGCGTTCGCACCGACCGCGTATCGGCCGGTGGGCGCGATGCAGGCAGCGAGAGCCCGCAGGAAACGGGAAACCGCTCGCTTGTCTTGTTCGACTCAGGGGATGAAATCACGGTGCAGGCGGGCGAGCAGGGCATGCGGTTCCTGTTGGTCTCGGGACAGCCGCTCGAGGAGCCGGTCGCCTGGCAGGGTCCGATCGTGATGAACACCCAAGAAGAGCTGCAACGCGCGTACGACGAGCTCCGGCGGGGGACGTTCATCAAGCAGCGCTAGCGAGTCTCGTTGGGGCGGTTATCGTTACGCCGCCTTATGTGGACGTTTCTGCGCCGCCGTACCCTCACGCAGTGGATCGTGGTCGCCATGTTTGTTGGGGTGGCGCTGGGTGTGTTGTTCCCGGCGTTCTCACTCTCGCTGCTCCCGATCTCCACCGCATTCATCCGCATCATCAAGTCCATCATCGTACCGCTGATCTTCGGTACCCTGGTCGTCGGGATCGCGGGCCATGGCGACGACATGAAACGCGTCGGCCGGCTCGCGCTAAAGTCCATCGTCTATTTCGAAATCGTCACGACACTCGCTCTGTTCATCGGATTACTCGCGGTCAACGTCATCAAACCTGGTGTCGGCGTGACGACGTCTCCGGTTGCGGGGGCCGCGGCACCGGCGCCCGCCGAAGCGGTCACGTTCGCGACGGTACTCGAGCACATCATGCCGCAAAGCTTCTTCGACGCGGCCGCGCGCAACGAGATGTTGCAGATCGTCTTCTGGTCCGTGCTGTTCGCGATGGGACTCACGCAGGTGCGCGGCCGGCCCAAGGAGACGATGCTCGCGTTTTGCGAGGCTGTCGGCGAAGTGATGTTCAAGTTTACAGGGCTGGTGATGAAGCTCGCGCCATTTGCCGTCGCGGCGGCGCTGGCGGTGACGGTCGGCCAACCAGGCGGTCTCAGGAAACTGCAGAACCTCGCCATGGTCGTCGTGACGCTGTACATCGCGCTCGTGGTCTTTGGACTCGTCGTGCTGTACCCGGTCGCGCGACTCGCGCGCGTGCCGCTGGCCGCGTTCCTGGCCGCGGTGAAGGAGCCCGCGCTGATTGCCTTTTCGACGGCGTCCTCGGAAGCCGCGCTCCCAAAGGCCATGGAGCGGATGGAAGCGATTGGCGTGCCGCGACGCATTGTCGCGTTCGTCATGCCGACCGGCTACTCCTTCAACCTGGACGGCAGCACGCTGTACCTGTCCGTGGCATCGATCTTCGTGGCCCAAGCCGGTGGTGTGTCTCTCACGCTGGGCCAGCAGCTGTTCATGATGCTGACGCTGATGTTGACGAGCAAAGGCGTTGCGGGTGTCCCGCGCGCGGCGCTCGTGATTCTGATGGGAACCGTCGCCGCGTTTCATCTGCCAGGCGAAATGGCGGTGGCGCTGCTGGGCGTGGACGTCTTGATGGATATGGCGCGGACCACCGTGAATCTCATCGGCAACTGCCTGGCCACCGTGGTCATGGCCCGGTGGGAACACGAATTCGACGAGTCGAAAGCTCAGCAACCTGCAGTAATCGCGGCCTAACCCCCGTATATTCGCCGCGTGACGCACGCGACGGAGATCCCTGCCGATCTCACGGCGGCGCTCGCCGACCGATACACGCTGGGCCGCGTGTTAGGCCGCGGGGGCATGGCGACCGTGTATCTGGCGGACGACCGCAAGCACCACCGCGCCGTCGCCCTCAAGGTCCTCCTGCCCGGGCTCGCCGCCTACCTCGGCGCCGAACGCTTCCTCAAAGAGATTCAGATCGCGGCGCGGCTGACGCATCCCCACATTCTCGCGCTGCATGACTCCGGCGAAGCCGGCGGGTTCTTGTATTACGTCATGCCCTACATCGACGGTGGATCGCTGCGTCAGCAGCTCGAGGGACCGCCGCGCCGGGCGTTCTCGCAGCAGCAGGCGCTGGCAATCGCGGAGCCCGTCGCCGACGCGCTCACCTACGCGCACCGCATGGGCGTCGTGCACCGCGACATCAAGCCCGAAAACATCCTCTTCCTGCAGGGCCATCCCATCGTGGCGGACTTCGGCATTGCGAAAGCCGTGAGCACAGCCGGTGGCGCGAATCTGACGCGCACCGGATTCCCCGTAGGCACGCCGGGCTACATGAGCCCGGAACAGGCCGCCGGCCTGACCGAGCTCGACGAGCGCACCGACGTGTACAGCCTAACGGTCGTGATGTATGAGATGTTGGTCGGCGACGTGCCGGGCCGCTGGCCGACCGAGGATGCTGTCCGCGCCGGCCGGTTCCTCGAGGCCACGGCGTCTCACCGCACCCGGCTGACGACCATTGGGCCGAGAATTGAGGGTGCTTTAGTGCGAGGTCTCGCCATTCGGCACGACCAGCGCACGCCCACCGCGGCGGCATTGATGGAGGAGCTGACGCACGGGACTTCCGGTTCCCGGCGCCGCTACGACAAGGACGAGGTCCAGGAGATCGTCAAACGCGCCACGGAAATGGAGGCGACCAACAAGACGGCATCCGGCGCCATGACCATTGGGGGCGTGCAGGCGCTCGCGGGGGAAGTGGGCGTCGCGCCGGATCTGGTGCGCGCCGCGGCCGAGTCACTGCAGACGCCGCATGTGGCGCCCGGCGGACCGCCTGCGAATCGCACGAATCCTTGGCTCGCCGGTCCCACGGAATTGTTCTTCGAGCGCGTCATCGAAGGCGAGTTGCCGGAATCCGAGTACGCGACCGTCGTGGAGGAGATCCGGCGGGTGCTTCGCAACGCGGGGCAGGTGAGCCAGTTCGGTCGGTCGTTTTCATGGATCGCGGCCCGTGGGCCGGCGATCCGGCGTGATCTGGAGGTCGCCGTGTCGGTGCGCCGCGGGCAGACGCGCATCACGATTCAGGAAAACATGAATCAGCTCATCGGCGCCGTGTACGGCGGCATCGGCGGTGGGATGGGCGGCGGCGGGATGGGACCGATCTTGGGCATTGGCGCGGGCGCTCTGCACCTGGGTCCCGCGGCGGTAGCCGTTGTTCCGATATGGCTCGGGATCACGTATCTCACCGCCCGAACCGTGTACCGCCGTTCGACGGGCCGCCGCCTTCGCGAGCTTGACGCCCTCATCAATCGCTTAGGCGCGCTCGTCGCAGACCTTGTCGTCACGCCGCACCGACTGAATCCCTAGCCTGTCACCGCGGGCTGAACTAGAACGCGGCGTGCCACTCGAGCCGGGCGCCGCGCGAGCTGACGAGAACTCGGGGCGGTCCGAGGCCAAAGAACCGCCACCGTCCCTCGACGAAATTTGCCGCCGTGACCCCCACGGTCGCCCCGGCCAAGACGTCCGACAGCCAGTGTCGATGATCGTTCAGTCGCGCCCAGGCAGTCCCCGTGGCCCCGGCGTACAGCGCCGCGCTTGCCCACGGGCGCCGGATTTCGTCGGCCAGCGATGTCGCCAGCGCAAACGCTATCGTGGCGTGACCCGATGGGAACGAGTCGTGATGCGAGAAGGGCTTGAACGCGTACTGCGTGGTGGACTCGTCGGGGCGGAGCCGTCCGGCGACGACTTTGCCTCCACCCGTGATCACTCCAGCGAGCACGACGGATGCGAGGACGCGCGCGCCGCTGCGCTCGAGACCCTTGCTGCCACTGATGAGTCCAGCGCCCAACATGACGGCGGGAACGCCGAAGACGACTACGGGTTGGCCCCCGTTGCGGAACCGACGCGCGAGCGCATCCGAGTGTGAGGAGCGGTGGTCCTGAACCCACGTGTCCACGCCACGGTCGAGCGCGCTGACGGCGCCGATCGTCCCTGCGGCAATCACGACGTGCCACCAGCGCACGCTCGGAGGGGCGGGGGATCGCTGGGCGGGGGCTGTCGTGGGCAGCACGACGAGCAGAGCGACCCCCAAAGCTCTTGGGCTCAGGGGGTCGCGCGTTCCACGGCTTCGACGTCGATCGTGATGCCCAGGTGTCGGACGCGAAACCCGATCGCGCTGTGCGGAGGATCAGCCGACCAATGGGCGTTCGTCTGCGGGGAGGTTCCTTGCGGCGTTTGCGCGACCAGCGAAAGGGCAGCGGGCACGAGCAGGGCGATAATTGCAGCGGATCGTGTCATGGCGCTCAAGATAGTATGGCGAACAGCCCGATGACGGCAATGACGAGGCCGAGCGCGATCTTGACGGCGGCCGCCGCCGCGCGTCCCACCATGGCACCCCAGCCGGCGCGAGTTGCAACGCCGGCACGCCGCGAGTAGCTGAACTCGAAGAGCGCCGCGCCGACGAACGACCCGAGGAACGCACCGATGACGCTGCCGATGATCGCGACGGGCACGCCGATGATCGCGCCGATGATCCCGCCGATCAGCGCTCCCCAGCCGGAGCGCGTGGATCCCCCGTAGCGCTTGGCGTAGTAGAAACCCAGCCAGTTGTCGATGATTTCGCCGAGAAACGCGAGGCCGAGCACGATCGCGATGGTCGCCACGCCGACCGACCGAAAGCCCGTGAGCCAGCCGTAGGCGAGGATCCCGGCCACCATGACCCAGAGTCCGGGTAAACCCAGGGGAATGAGGCACAGCCCGATGAGGGCGGCGGCAGCGAGGATCGCGATCGCGAGCACATCCATGGGGGAAACCTTCTTGACGGTTGCGTCGTTGGTCTGCAGCAATACGCCGTGATAGTCTTCGCGGTTCTACTCCAGATCGCAATTCCGCCTCCCCGCGGGTTTGTCAACGACTTTGCGGGCGTGCTCGATTCCGCCTCGATCCGGCACATGGAATCGGTGATCGCAGAGGTGCGCGAGAAGACCAAGGGTGAAATCGCGGTCGTCACCTTGCCCGATATCGACGACCGCGCAGCCAGCGATGTCGCGGTCCAGATCGGCCGCCAATGGGGGGTGGGGGCACAGGGCGAAGCCGGCGATCGCAGCAAGAATCTCGGCGTCGTGGTACTGCTCGTGCCGCGCAAGAATCACCGACCGGGCACGGGCGACGTCTTCATCGCCACGGGCCGGGGCGCCGAAGGATTCCTCACCGATGCAAGCGCGGGGCGGATTCGTGAGGCCATGCTCCCGGCGCTGGGCACCGAGGAGTATGGGAAGGCACTCGCCCTCGGCGTGGACCTGATCGCTCAGGCGTTTGCGGCTGAGTTCGGCGTCACGCTCACCAATCCCGAATACGTCCGTCCTCCGCCGGTCGACAACCGGCCGCAAATTCCCGTTGGCTGGATCATCGCCGTCGCGATTCTGCTCCTCATCGCCACCCGGGGCCGCGTGCTTTGGATCCCCTTCTGGATCATGAGCCAGGGCCGCGGCGGCGGCTGGAGCGGAGGCGGGGGCGGTGGCTGGGGCGGGCGCGGCGGCGGAGGCTTCGGCGGTTTTGGGGGCGGGGGTGGTTTCTCGGGCGGCGGAGCGGGAGGACGATTCTGACATGGCGCGAATGACGCTGAACGATTTTGCGGCGCGAGTAACCGACGCCCTTGGCCCGCGGCTCGCGACCCTGCTGCTTTACGGCTCCGGGGCGATGGAGCACAGAGCGGGGACGGGGGAGCCGGACGCGTTGAATACGCTCTTGATTGTCGATAGCGTGGATGCCGATCTGTTCACACGCCTCGCCAAGCCGGTGCGCGAGTGGATGAGCGCGAAACATCCCCCGCCGCTTGTGCTCACGGACCAGGAGTGGCGCGATTCCGCGGACGCGTTTCCCATAGAATACGAAGACATCCGCGCCCAGCATCGCATGCTCGCCGGCCGCGATCCATGGCGCGGCATCACGGTGCAGCGTGCGCACGTGCGCCGGCAGCTCGAGCAGGAGTTGATGGGCAAGCTCATGCATCTGCGGCAAGCGTTCGCCGCGTACTGGAACACGCCCAAGCAGCTGGCGGCGGTCGTTCGTGAGACGCAGTCCAGTTTCTTGACGATGCTCCGTGCGGTGCTGCGGCTGGCCGGTCACAGCGTTCCCGCCACCCCCGATGCGCTGGTGCGCGACGCCGCCGCGCTGATAGGATTCGCTCCTGATAGATTGCCGGAGCCGGCTGCGTATCTCGACGCGGTGACTCGCACGGCCGAGTACGTAAACCGCATGGAAAGGAACCCATCGTGAAAGCGTATCTTCCCCTTGCACTCGCGTTCCTCACTGGCTGCGGCTACAACACGATTCAAACGATGGACGAGCGGGTGAACGCTGCCGAATCCCAGATCAAGGTGCAGCTGCAGCGCCGCGCCGATCTGATCCCCAATCTCGTCGAGACGGTGAAAGGCTACGCCAAGCAGGAGCAGACGATTTTTATCCAGGTGGCGGAAGCGCGTGCCAAGCTGGCGGGGGCGGTACAAAGCGGTGACCTGCAACAGATGGCCGCCGCCAACGCGGCCCTCACCGCCCCACTCGGCCGGCTGATCGCGATCGCGGAGAACTATCCCCAGCTCAAGTCCAACGAGAATTTCCGCGCGTTGCAAGACCAGCTGGAGGGGACGGAAAATCGGATAGCCGTTGCTCGTCAGGATTACAACGAAAGTGTGAACGCATACAACGCCTATATTCGCCGCTTCCCGCAGGTGCTCACCGCGAAGGTCCTCGGCAAGAAACCTCGCGCCTATTTCGAACTGCAAACGCCCGGGGCCGCGGAAGCTCCCAAGGTCGACTTCTCTCGCTAGCTCCCCCGCGGGTCATGTCAGCAAAAGGATGAGCACGAGCCCCAGGATGATGAGTCCTAAGGTCGAAATCGAGATCAGGACCCGATCTCTGGCGGCTGCTGACGTCGCGGCGTTTTGTTGTTGCGACCCTGCTGGTTGGTAGCTCCGGAACTCCGGTGTGAGACGCGGTCCCGACGCCCGCGGTGCGGCACTGGCCGCCGGCCGGGGCGTGGTGGTGGGAGCCGGCTGCTGCTGAGCTGTCACTGGGGCCAGGGGCGCCGCCGCGAGACATACCAGGGCCGCCGCGAGCTTCATCATGAGTCGGTTCCCTCCTAGTGCGTCGTGGGGAGCGGTTGGCCCACCACCCATTTCACGATGCGTCCTGGCGCGAGCGGCGTCGTCTCCTCGACCTGATTGATCAGCGCAAGTGTCGCCGTCGACACCGGCGCTGGAGGGGGGCGTTGCTGCGCCAGCTGCGCGATCGTCGTGCGCCGATCGAGTGTGATGAGATCGAGGCGCTGCGGTTGCACGTTGAGCAGCGCCGGATCACTCAGGGGTCCGAAGCTGGCCACGGCGCGTTGCGCCGCGCCCCGATTCGTCGCCCAGCTGGCCTCGGGTCCGTACGCCAGGAGCTGGTAGACGTTGCGCCCGTATTCCACGAAGACCGCCTGACCCTGCAGCGTCCCGTTCTGACTGGTTGCCGCAAATGGTGCCTCGGCGGTGATGAGGCCATTGACGTTGCCGCGCGTCACCGTGCCGGCCCGCAGACCTTGCTGCGATAGGAACGCGCGCGCGGCTTGATCGGCGTTCGCGCCCTGCGCGAGCGTCAGCTCGATGACCGCGTCCTGCCCAGGACTCTGAGCCGCGACCGCGGACTTGCCATTGACGGTCTGCCAGCCGCTCGGGAACGATATCCGGAACCGGAGGTCGGGATGGTAGAACCCCGCGCCGCGGAAGAATCCCTCGCGGGGATTCATGCCGAAAATCATGCCATCCAGGCGCCGCTCGTACGGCTCGCGATTCACCGTAGTGCCGGTGAAGTCCGTCTTGGTCTGCGCTAAGACCGCGTTGATATGCCCGATGCGGTTGCCGGGGTTCGGATGGGTGGCGAGCCACTCCGGCAGCCGGCCGCCGCTCTGCGACTCGATCCGGTCGAGCATCGCCATCACGCTGTCCATCTGGCGCGAGTCGTAGTTGGCGCGGCTCGAGTACCGCACGCCCAGCTCGTCCGCCTGGTTCTCATTGTCGCGTGAGAATTTCAGAAACAGGACGCCGAGCGCCTGGCTCGCCAGTCCCGCGTACCGAGCGAGCCGGGAGCTCGCGATGCTGCCGACTGCGAGTCCCAGGTTGGCGACCTGCTCGCGCGACATCTGGTGGGCCGTGTGCCGCGCCGTGACATGGCCGATTTCGTGACCCATGACGGTCGCGAGCTGCGCTTCATTCGTCATGTGGCTCAGAATGCCGCGCGTTACGTATACGAACCCACCGGGGATCGCAAACGCGTTCACCGCGGGATCGTCCACGACGCGGAATGTCCAGGGCAGGTTGGGACGCTCCGAGGTCGCCGCGAGTTTCTTGCCGAGGTCGGAGACGTACGATTGCAGGGCGGGGTCGGGATACAGACCGATCGACTGTATAACCTCGCTGTCGGCCTGCTGTCCCAGCTGGATTTCTTGGGACTCGCTGACGAGCATCAGCTCGCTCTTGCCAGTCGCGGGATTCCGCACGCAGCCCGCGATCAGCGCGACGGCCAGCAGGAGCGACGCAGCGTTCAGCGAACGAACTTCCTGCGGTCGCCCTTGGGGGGCGTCTTCTTATGCGCGTGGGCGGCGATCTGCAGGCGGCTGTGCAGCGCGAGTTTTTCCAGGATGTTGTGCACGTGACTTTTTACCGTGTACGTCGCGATGTTGAGCCGCTGCGCGATTTCCTTGTTGCTCATCCCCTCGCCGATCAGGTCCGTGATCTGCTGCTCGCGCTTGGTCATGCGCACCGACGCCATCATCGGCGTGTTGCGCAGCACGGAGGCCTGCTTGGCGATATGCGAGAGGAGCGTGCCGGTGAGCGCGGACGGCACGACGTCCCCGCCGTTCGCAACCTGTCGGATGGCGTGCACGAAATCTTCGAGCGCCGCGTCCTTCGCGATGAAGCCGTTTGCGCCGCGCTTGATGAAGTCGATGACGTCTTCTTCTTCCGGCTGTACGTCCATCATGATGATGCGCGCGTGCGGCGCCGCTTCCTTGATGCTTTCGACGAGCCGCTGGCTGCGGTTGCGGCCCAACGCGGCGTCGACGAGCACCACGTTCGGCTTGTGTTCCTGGAGTCGCTGCAGCGCGGTCGAGCCGCCCTCGGCGGTGGCGACCACCTTGAACTCGGTTTGCGAGTCGAGCAATCCCGCGAGACCGTCCCGCAGCAGGCGATTGTCTTCAATGACGAGTATTTGAATTCGTTTGGTCATTGTACTGACGGTCGTGGTCTCGGGACGAGAGTACGTGGTGACGGCAATAGGTTGGGCAATTTCCGAGGTATTAGTCAAGGCGGGGCGGAAGGTTCCGGCCTCATCCTTTGGGATGAGGCCGTAAAAACGGCGTCTAACCCTCCCGCGCTTGCCTTTTTCGGGGTCCGGAGTGAATGGTAAGGGACGGTCCTCGCGCCCGATGGGAGATGGGCACCATGTCTCAGATCCACTGCCACTTCTGCGGCGGCATCATCCAGGACGCGACCAAGATCGAGTACCGGCCGCCCCGCGCCAGCGCCCAATTTGCCATGCCGCACACCGCACCGTGCACGTGCGCGCCGCCGGTCGTCTATGAGCATCCGCCGGTGCTCGGCGGCCCGGACGACGACCAGACTCCCGACGGTGAAGCGGCGTGAAAACACGACGGCGCCCCAGTTGGGGGGGGGCGCCGTGCGACTGCTGGTCCAATGGATGGTTTACAGCTTCACGACATTCTGCGCTGCGGGGCCTTTCTGGGCCTGCACGATTTCGAACTCCACGCGCTGACCTTCGCTCAGCGACTTGAATCCTTCACCCTGTATCGCGGTGTGATGCACGAAGCAGTCCTTGCCACCGTTCTCGGGCGTGATGAAGCCGAAGCCCTTGGCGTCGTTGAACCACTTCACGGTACCGGTAATGCGTGCCATCTGTTCGTTACTCCCTAGCGTGTACGGTTCCGGCGGCGAGCTGCCTGGCTCTTGCGCCGCCGTTGAACGGCGGGACTCTCGTAGAAACGCTTCTTCTTCATGTCCTGGAAGAGCCCCGCCTTGGTGATCGCGCGGTGGAATTTCTTCAAGACAACTTCCAGCCGGTCGGTCTCGTTCAGCGTGACTTCCATAGATCCCTTCCAGAGTGAGAAGCCAGAACCAGAAACGACGCGAGGACCGTAGGCGACAGCCCAGGTCCTCGATCGGTCCACTGGTCCAGCACACGGCACCATGCCGTGGCCCCTTCGCTCGCCCGAAGGATCATTAACGGGCACGGCGAAGTCAAGCGTCGCGGTTGAACGAACCCGGGTCCGCATGCAACTTAGTCGCCCTATGCGCCCCTTCTTTATTCTGCTCGGCCTCGGTGCGGCCGCCGCGGCCTGCCGGCCTCCGCATCCGGCCAATCCGCCCCCGCCCGTCCGCACGACGCGCGATACCGCACGCGTGACGCGCCAACCGGTGCCGGTGCGGGACACGGCACTCGAGCAACGTGCGGCCCGCCTGGAGCTGAAGGTCCTCGAGCAGGCCGCACAGGTCGAGGAGCTGCAGCGACGGCTGGACGATGCTCGGCGCGAAGTGGTGCGGGCGATGGCCAAATTGCAATCCCTCGCGACACGCGCCGAAGCGGCCTCCGGGATGGCGGAAGCGGAGATCGCGTTGCAGGCGCTCCGTTCGGCGGGCGGGGCGGGCAGCAACCCTCAAGCACCCACGCCCCCCGAATACGGACAGGGCACGCAGCTCTTGCAGCTGGCTACGACGGAATTCGACCAGCAGAACTACGCCGGCGCGCTTTATCTGGCGGCGGAAGCGAAGAATGCCGCCTCGGCGGGGCAGGCGCGCGTCGCAACCGATAACCGTGGCGGCGGCGCGGGCGGGGCGCGCAAAGGCGAGACGCCGTTCGCGCTGCCGCTCCGGCTGCAGACTACCGGTCGCGCGAACGTGAGAGAGGGGCCGAGCGCCGGCTTCAAGGTGCTATTCACCTTGGAGACTGCCGCCCCCGTCGTGGCCTATTCGTATGTGGATCAGTGGGTGCGCATCAAGGACGACGGCGACCGGTCCGGCTGGATCCATCAAACACTGATCGGCCGGCGGGGGGGGCCCTAGGTCGCCGAGACTTTGGGGCGCGCGGCGGCCATGACACGGTCGCCCCCGGCGCGCTTCGCCAGGTACAGCGCGGCATCCGCCTCCGCGATCAACTGGTCGGGCGAGTCGCCGTGCATCGGGAACGCGGAGACACCTAAGCTCAGCGTGATCCTGCCGGCTGACAGCTTTTCCTTCGCCAGTTTGTTGCGAATGCGCTCGGCGAACTCGGTCGCGCCCTCGAGCTCCGTTTCCGGCAACATGATAAGGAATTCCTCGCCGCCATAGCGCGCTACGAAATCCACGTCACGGCTCGCATCGCGCATGATGGCGGCCACGCGCTTCAGCACCTCGTCCCCCGCGGGATGGCCGTGCTCGTCGTTGTACTTTTTGAACAAGTCCACGTCGGCCATGACGACGGAGAAATGGTGTTGCAAGCGTCGCGAGCGGCGCACCTCGTTCTCGAGCACTTCCATCATCTGCAGTCGATTGAAGAGGCCGGTGAGCGGGTCGGTAACCGACAGCCGTTCCAGCTCCGTGCGACTGTCGCGCAGCCGGGCGACCATGTCGTTGAAGACTTGGGTCAGGTAGCCGACCTCGCTGCCCGTGGTCACAGGCAAGTCGACATCGAGGTCGCCCTTTGCGACTTTCGCGGCCGCCTGGGCGAGGCGGTCGAGCGGCCGCACGATCAACAGACTCAGCAAATAGGCGAGCGCGCCGACCACGGCGAGCAGCAGGAGCACGATGCCCAGGGTGACGTTGCGCAGGCGTGCGACCTGGCGGAACGCCTCGGTCGTCGGGATCTCAGACACGACGATCCAGTCCAGCGACGGGACGACGCGCACACTGCCGACCACACGGTCGCCGGTGAAACTGGCGAACTGGACGGCGCGGCTCTCGCGGGCGAGCAGGCCGTTCGTGGCGTCGCGCGAGTAGCCTTGGCGCATCAGTTCGCGCGAGCTGCCTTGGGAGCTGACGATGACCCGGCCGGTGCGGGTCATCAGGTAGATCTGCCCCGTCTCACCGGGGGCGAAGCGTCGCAGCGTGTCGGCGACGGCGCGCAGGTTCACGCGCGACGCCAGGGCGCCGACGAGACGGCTGCTGCCGCCACCGCGACCAGCTCGCCCCCCTCCCGATTCGATCGGCACGGAAACGAGTATTTCGGGGTGCGCGCCGGCGGAATCCCAGTATGGCGTGCTCAGCGCCCAGTCGTTGTGGGTCAGCTCCGACGCCCAGTCGGAGGGGAGCGCCACCGGCCGGGACTGCGACGCGCTCGTCGCCACGACGTGACCGTGATGATCGAGGACCATGAGCTCGCTGTAGTCGGGGAACCGGTCGCGCACCGAGTTGAGGTAATCGGTCAGCCGCTTGAAGTAGATGCCCGAGTGCACGGGCTCGCCGTTCGCGATCGGGATCCGCTCGAGGTTTTCAGTGACCTCATAGGAGCTCGAGAAGACGAGCAGATCGTAGCGGAGCTCCTTGGTCCAGAGGTCGACTTCGCGCAGTGCCTGCGCGCTCACGCCGAGCAGCTCCTCGGAGGCTTTGGCCTGCAGGGCGCGTTTGTTCTCGATGTAGGAAATCCACACCGTCGTCAGCGACGGCAGGAGCGTCGCGAGGACGGCGAACATCAGCATCTTGGTGCGGATGCTCGAGAACCAGGAAAACCGGAGCAGAGTCAGGTCGCTATCCCTCCGTAGGCTGCCACAAAATTCATTATGCGCACATTACCGCAAGGTCTCACACCACAACCGTGCTTGGAATCACGTGATCTGGCGCACTGGAAATCACGGAATCAGACTACGTGGCCCCCTCGCCCGTGGCCTTTATCGGAGGACTCCATGACGGTCGATCTGAGTCGGCGCTCTTTCCTTAGATACGGTGCTGGTGCGGTTGCGGGATCGATGGTGTCGAACCCCGCAGAGCCACGACCGAAAGTAGGGGCGCAGCATGCTGCGCCCCTACACACCGGCCAGGCATTTGAACTTGAAGAAACCACCGTCGCCCAGCTGCAGGATTCCATGCGCACCGGCGCGCGTACGTCGCGCTCCATTTGCGCCGCCTACTTCGCCCGCATCGCTGAGCTCGATCCGAAGCTCCATGCGCTGCTCGAAACGAATCCCGACGCGCTGACGGTCGCCGACCGGCTCGATGCCGAGCGCAAGGCGGGTCATGTGCGGGGGCCGCTGCACGGAATTCCGGTGCTCGTAAAGGACAACATCGCGACGGTGGACCGGATGATGACGACCGCGGGGTCCCTCGCGCTCGTCGGCGTCCCGGCGCCGCGTGACGCCGCGCTCGTCGCGCGGCTCAGAGCCGCGGGGGCCGTGATCATCGGGAAGACCAATCTGTCAGAGTGGGCGAATATCCGCTCCAGTCACTCGATATCGGGCTGGAGCGGCCGCGGCGGCCAGTGCCGGAACCCGTACGCGTTGGATCGCAATCCCTGCGGCTCGAGCTCGGGGACCGGCGCTGCGATCGCGGCGAGTTTCGCGGCAGTGGGCGTCGGCACGGAGACCGACGGCTCCATCGTCTGCCCGTCGGGCGCTAACTCACTCGTGGGGCTGAAGCCCACGGTCGGACTCGTCAGCCGCTCCGGCGTCATCCCAATCGCGCACAGCCAGGACACGGCGGGCCCGATGTGCCGGACGGTCACCGACGCCACGATCCTGCTCGGCGCGCTCGCCGGCGCAGATCCGACCGATCCGGCGACGGCGACCGCGCCGTCCGCGGTCCCCGACTACACCAAGGCGCTCGATCCCAACGGCCTGAAGGGCGCGCGCATCGGAGTCGTGCGGGCCGCGTTCGGCTCACCGGAAGGCGACCGCCTGGTGAACGC
>WNGO01000511.1_pt1 | contig 23824 bp, 22 predicted proteins | sample 5400511 | NCBI WGS metagenome assembly WNGO01 (sample SAMN13153380, study PRJNA577476) | soil metagenome | isolation source: 20 cm soil or saprolite under Garry oak tree replicate 2 | place: USA:California | collected 2016-06-15 | reverse complement strand
CGGCGCCCCGGGTTCTTCCACAACCTCCTGCCCAATACGATGCACATCGGCGGAGGTCTGGAGTTCATTCCAATACGGGGAGTGGGGGGGATCGATGTGGGGTTTCGGGGTGACTTCACGATCTACAGCCACCGGCTGGGACTGAAGGCGGAGAACACCCTGCTCGCACAGGATGTGCATGTGACCCGGCTGCACGTCGGAATCGGGACGGTACTCAGCTTCTGAAGATCGTGGAACGAATCCAACCAGATCTGTTTGAGGGGAGCGAGTCGCTTCCGGAGCGCAGCGCCGAAATTACCGCGCTCGCTGGGCGGCTGCCTCCGGCCGTCCGCTTCGGAACATCGACCTGGACCTACGACGGCTGGTTTGGCGACGTCTACCACCGACGCTATCGCGGGCCACAGCCCGCCAAGCGGCTCGAGGAATACGCTCGCTACCCATTGTTTCGCACCGTTGGGATCGACAGTGCGTTCTACGATCCTCCATCGGAGGAGGAGTTGCGGTCCTACGGGCAGGCGCTGCCGCGGGACTTCCCGTGCGTCAGCAAAGTCTGGGACCGCATCACCGCCAGGCGACTCGGCCAGGAAGCGCCGCAGCCCGGTCTCGCCGGGATGCGCAATCCGGACTTTCTGAACGCGGCGCTATTCAAGGACAGCGTGCTGGGGCCCTACACCCGCGTGTTTCGCGATCATGCCGGCTGCTTCGTCTTCGAGTTCCAGGCGATGCGCGGCAAGGATCTGCCGGATCCGCTGCAATGGGCCGATCAGCTCGACGATTTTTTGAAGGAGCTACCGCACGATTTTCGCTACGCCGTCGAGCTTCGCAATCCGGAGCTGCTCACGCCGATCCACGGCGAGGTGCTGAAGCGGCACGGCGTCGCGCACGTGTTCAACTCCTGGACCGAAATGCCGGCGATCGGTGAGCAGCTGGACCTGGGCTGGACGTTTCCGGCGGAGTTTACGGTCGCCCGTGCGCTGCTGAAGCCTGGACGGCGCTATGCCGATGCGGTCAAACAGTTCCAGCCGTACGACCGGGTGCAGGAGCCACTCCCGGATTTGCGGCAGGATTTGGTGCGGCTGGTGAGCGAAGCGTATCGCCGCCGGGTGGAGGCGTTCATTCTGGCGAACAACCGCGCCGAGGGAAACGCGCCGGGGACGATTCGCGCCGTTGCACGCAAGTGGCTGGAAGGTGACGCGGACACCGGATCGTAGGGTAAATATCAAGGATGCGCCTCTCTGCCTTCGTCACGAGCTGCCTTTTCTTACTAGCCGCATGTGAATCCAGCGGCAAGGTCACTCCGGTAACGGTCCAATGGATGGACTGGCCGGCTGAGGTCAACGCGGGGCAACCGTTCCGCACGCGGCTCGTCGTCTGGGGGATCTGCGCCATAAACCCGCAGTTTCGGCCCGGCGCCTCGGCCAATCAGACCGCTGTCACGTTCGCTCCGTATTTCACGTTCGAGGACGATCACATTCTCTGCGCCGCGGCGACGGGAAACGCTTTTGTTGTGACGGCACTGGACACTGCCGGCATCGCACCGGGTCTCCTCGCGGGGTCTCCGCGCACCTACGAGATGCGCGCTCCGATGCCGGACTTCACTTACCATTTTGACGTGGTGGCGGCGCGCCTCTTGGTAAGCGCGTACGGTACGGTCATGGTGCGGCCGAGTGGCGCGGACCCATCGCGTCGCAACGCGGGGGGGTACGCGAGTCTCGAACGGGACTCGCAGAACTGCCTCCGGGTCCGCCCCCTCGGCGTCTATGCCCCGAATGCGGCAATGGCGCTCGATGATCAGGCAGCAGCCGGCGCCACCGCAGCGTTGGTGCGCGGCTACATCTACGACGCCGCCACCCCGATCTGCGGCCAGACGCGCGTCTTCCACGTCACGCCGGGATAGCATCATGCGGTCCCTCTACTATATCCCAATTGTTGCGGCGTTCGCGGCCTGCGATTCGGACCTCGAGCGGCAGTCCGGCGTCGTGCAGTGGATGGAATGGCCGGCCGAAGTGACGGCCGCGACGCCCTTCCCGGTGCGCCTCGTGATCCCGTTCCCCGCGTGCCAGCAGTGGACCTTCAGGCCGGGCGCCAGCGCCGATCAATCGGCGGTTACCTTCGCGCCCTATTTTCTCGTGAAGAAGGGCCCACTCATCTGCCAGCCCCTACCGGCAAACGTTTCGATCTACCCTCTGCCCTACCTCTCGCTGGATACGGTGGACACAGCCCCGGGGCTGGCGACAACCTTCGCCCGAACGTACGAGATGCGGGCGTCGGCAACGGTGTACGCACCGACGCCGAGTCCAAGCAACGGTGGACCGCCGGTCCGAACATTTGGTGATGTGACGGTGCGTCTAGCCGCTCCAGATACGTCACGCCGGAATGCCGCGGGCATCGTGGTGTTGTTCAGGACGGGAGGTTGTGCACGCGTGCGGGCGGCTGGCTCCGCGCCGGTGGGTTACCTGCTCGAGGACCAGGCCGATACGACTGGCCTCATGAACGCGTTCGTACGGGGCTACATCCACGACGCGGCCGCTCCCGTGTGCGGGAGACGCGCGTGTTCCACCTGCTCTCGCGCAACTAAGGCAGGCTGCCTCGCAGCTCGAGCTCCCCTTGCACCGGCATCTTCGCCGGCCGGTAGCGGTCGAACATCGCGCTCTGATTTTTGAACCCATGCTTCTTGCGCAGCTTCTCGATGCGCCGCGATAGCGCCTTCGCGTAGTCGCGCGGCGCGTACCCATGTCCCGCATACGCTCGGCTGTACTTCGGTACCAGGTCGGGAAAATGCTCTCCCAATACGGGTAGGAAGCGATCGCGGATCGCGGGATAAAGCCGCAGCGGCCCCGCGTGAATGAACCGCGCACCGGCGCGCTTTGCCCCCGCGAACAGGACGTCGAGCTGCGCTACGGCGTCCGTGATTCCGGGCAAAACGGGGGCGACGATCAATCCGGCGTTCACGCCGGCGTCCACCAGTTTGCGGAGGGCACGCAGCCGCGCCGCCGGCACGGGGGAACGCGCTTCGAGCTTGCGTGCGAGCCCCGCGTCGGCGGTGATCAACGAGACATGCACCTGGAGCTCGTTGCGCTCCTGCAGCCGGACCAGGAGGTCGCAGTCGCGCGCGATCAGCGGGCTCTTGGTGATAATGCCGAAGGACAAGCCTTCGCAACGGGTCAACCGTTGCAGCACCGCCTGCGTGATACGAAACCGGCGCTCGGCCGGTTGGTAGGGGTCGGTCGCCGTGCCGATCACGATGCAGTCGCCGAGTGGCACGTGCTTGAGATCGGCGTCAAGCGCGCCGACCACCTGTTCTTTGACGAAGATCCGCGTTTCGAACGCCTCCCACCCGTGGGCGCCGCGGTAATCGGCGAACTCGGCGTCGGTGAGCTTGCCGGCGTCGTGCGCGCGCTCGACGACGTAGCGATGCGTGTAGCGCGCATAGCAGTAACTGCAGCCGAATTCGCAGCCGACGTAGGGATTGAGCGACCAATACTCCATCCCCGTTGCGGAGGGCGGGTTGAGGACGCGCTTGGGTGTGAGCGAAACGAACCGGGTGCCACGGAGGCGCTCGTCGAGGACGGCGTCGGACAGTCGGACGGTCTGACGGTCGGACTGTAGGAGGGGGATCTGTTCAGCCACAACGCGCCCAGCCGCACTGGAGGCACACCAAGCAGCCGGACTGGTGCACGGTCTTGGTGCCACAATCGGGACACGGAGGAGGCGTTTGAGGCGGCTTTGCTGGGGGCGCCTGGCGTTTTGTTACAGCCATACTACCCCGAATATAACCCGAAACCAGCTAGGCAGCCATCCGCCTCCAGGCGAAGTAGACCGGCACGCCGAGCAGCACGAGGATCAGACCCAGGAATGCGTAGGTGCGGGTCGAGTCCTGTACGAGCAGATCGACGGCGATGAGGCCGGTCAGCACAACGTAGAGGGCAGGCAAGAAGGGATAGCCTGGGGCTTTGACGGGACGCGGGATGTCGGGCCGTTTTTGTCGCAGTCGGAAGATTCCAACCGCCGTGACCGTGTAGAAGACCACCGCAGCGAAGATCACGAAGTTGAGTAGTTGTCCGTAGGTGCCCGACAGACAGAGGACGCAGGTCCAAATCGCCTGGACGATCAATGCCAGCGCGGGCGTCTTATACGTGGGATGCAGATTCGCTGCCGACTTGAAGAACAGGTTGTCGGTAGCCATTGCGTAGTACACGCGCGCGCCCGACAGAATCAGCCCGTTGTTGCAGCCGAACGTCGAGATCATGATCGCGATCGCCATGATGTACAGGCCCGGCGTGCCGAACATCGCCTGCAGTGCCGCCGTCCCGACGCGGTCCTGTGGGGCGTGGGCGATGGCGTCCTGTGGCAGCACGACCAGATATGACACGTTCGCAAGGACGTACAGCGTCGTCACGATCAAGACGCCGGCACCCATCGCGAACGGCACGTCCTTCTCGGGATTCTTGAGCTCGCCGGATGCGAAGCCGACATTATTCCACGCGTCCATCGAGAACAACGAACCGACCATGGCCGCGCCCACGACCGGTAAGACCGACAGCGTGAGGGCGCCGCCGGCCCAAAAGTTCGCGCCCCAGTTGGCGGCGATCGCCGCGGCGTTCCGCCCGATCGTGATCCCCAGGAGAATCAGGGCGGCGAGGGACGCCGTCTTGATCGCCGTCAGGGTGGTCTGGATGAACGCCGCCGTCCTGACGCCCCGCACGTTGATCCAGGTGAGCAGCACGATGGACCCGATGGCGAAGATGCGTTGCGGTGAGATACCGACGGCGATGTCGCCGATCGGCAGCGGTAGATGCAGCGTGGTGCCAAGACCCGGAAGCACATCCGGCGAGAGGCCTGGCCAGAGCACCGAGGTAAAGCGGGCGAAGGCAACCGCGACCGCAGCGATCGTGCCGGTTTGAATCACGACAAACAGTGTCCAACCATAGAGATAGCCGAAGAGCGGTGAGATCGCTTCGCGCAGGTAGATGTAGTTGCCGCCCGCTTTTGGGTACATCGCCGCAAGCTCGCCATACGACAGCGCCCCCAGCAGGGTCACGACTCCCGACAGCACCCACACGAACAGCAGCACACCGGGGGAATGGACCTGCCGCAGGATATCGGCGGATACGATGAAGATGCCGGATCCGATCATCGATCCGACAACGAGCGCGGTGGCATCGAGCCGGGAAATCGCCCGGACGAACTCGACGCGCTGGGGTTGGACCGGGGTGGCAGTCATGAGGCTGATAACCTAGTTGTCATTCCCACGGGCCGCTATCTTTGCGATCCACCACGCCACCGGAGATACCGTGCGTCTCCTGCCGCGCGAAGAAGAATTCTTCGATCTGTTTATCGACGTCGCCAACCGGAACAGGGAAGCTGTTGGGTTTCTGCGGAAGGTGTTCGAATCGCCCGCCGACCGCCGCACACCGCACGTCGAAGCGCTGAAACGCCTCGAACACGAGGCCGATCAGGTGACGCACGAAGTGGTCAACCGGCTGGATCGCACTTTTATCACGCCCCTGGATCGCGAGGATATCCACCAGCTCGCGTCGGACCTGGACGATGTCATGGACGCGATGGATGGTACCGCCCGGCGCGCGCAGATCTTCCGGCTCGGTGCCGCGCCGCAGGGCGTGCTGCGGCTCGTCGATGTGCTGGAGCGAATGATGGGCGTGCTGGCGGAGGCGGTCAGTCGCCTCAAGAAAGGGAACGATGTCATCAAGTATTGCGTGGAGGCGAAGCAGCTCGAGGAAGAAGGCGATTCGATTTATCACGAGGCACTGGGCCAGCTGTTCGAGAAGGAGCGCGACGCAATCGAGCTGATCAAGTGGAAGGAGATCTACGATAATCTGGAGGGCACGCTCGACCAGGCCGAGGACGTGGCCAACGTGGTCGAGTCCATCACGATCAAGCACGCCTGATGGGCGCCTCCGTCTGGTTCGTGCTGGCGATTCTGTTCGTCGCCCTGATCTTCGATTTTATCAATGGATTTCACGACGCGGCAAACTCGATTGCCACAGTCGTTTCGACGCGCGTGCTGTCCCCCAGCGCGGCAGTCGTATGGGCGGCATTCTGGAACTTCGTCGCGGCGTTCGTGTTCGGTACCGCGATCGCGAAGACGGTGGGCAAAGGGCTGATCGACATCAACGTCGTCGACTCAACGGTCGTGCTCGCCGGGCTGCTGGGGGCTATCATCTGGGATCTGGTGACGTGGTGGCTCGGCCTTCCCACGTCGTCGTCGCATGCGCTGATCGGCGGGTACGCCGGCGCCGCGGTCGCGAAGGCGGGGTTCGCGGCGATCATCGCGAGCGGCTGGACGAAGACGCTCGTGTTCATCGTCGTAGCGCCGGTGATGGGCTTCGTCCTGGCGCTGGTGCTCACCGTCGCGCTGTCGTGGGCGCTGCGGCGATCGTTGCCGCGACGTGTCGACAAAGCATTCCGCGTGCTGCAACTGGTTTCCGCGGCGCTGTACTCATTGGGGCACGGCACGAATGACGCGCAGAAGACGATGGGTATCATCGTCGCGCTGCTCGTTTCGAGCCAGGCGCTGTTCGTGAATTTTCCCGTTCGCATGTTCCATCTCACGGACGCGACCAACGTCCCGCCATGGGTCATCCTCGCTGCGGGCGCCGCGATCGCCCTCGGCACGATGGCGGGCGGATGGCGCATCGTGAAAACGATGGGTCAGCGAATCACGAAGCTGACGCCGTTCGGCGGCTTCTGCGCCGAGACAGCCGGGGCGATCACGCTGTTCGTTTCATCGCATTTTGGAATTCCGGTGAGCACCACGCACACGATCACAGGCGCGATCACCGGCGTGGGTGCCGTGCAGCGCTTCTCCGCGGTGCGTTGGGGTGTGGCGGGGCGGATCGTGTGGGCCTGGATCGCCACGATTCCGGCGGCTGCCGGCATCGGGGGACTCGGCTACCTGTTGCTGCGCGCGGTGGTGTAGCGACTACGCGACCTTCACTCAGTCACTGAATAAGCGACGCAGCCCACGCTCGGTCTCCGCGAGTGCTTCCTGGAAATGCTGCAGGTCGCCGCCATAGCCGAAGCGCAGGAATCCCGGCATCCCGAAGTGATCGCCGGGGCAGAGCAGCACGCTGTGCTGGGCGCGCAGCTTTTCGACGACCTCGGGCGCCGGAATGGCGCCGCGATAGCGGGCCCAACAAATCGCTCCCGCGTGCGGCGCATGCCAGGTAAAGGTGTCGCCGAAGCTCTTGAGCCAGGCTTCCATCACCGGATAATTCGCATGCAGGATGCGGCGCGTGCGTTCGATCAGCTTCTCGCGCACGAGCGGATCGAGCGCGACCGCGGCGAGGTGGTCGGACGCCCCCGCCGGGCCGATGGTGGTGTAGTCGTGCCGCGCCCACGCTTCCTGGCTGAAGGCGGGCTGTGAGACGATCCAGCCGATCCGGAGCCCGGGCAGGCCGTACGCTTTCGACAATCCATTGACGATGATGACCTTGTTGTATCCGCTCCCCCAGAACGACTGGGTCGTCTTGCCGCCCCGCTCGGCGCCGGTATACACCTCGTCCGCGAGAATCCAGGCGCCAACCTCCGCGGCACGGTCGAGGATCGTCTTGCGGATCGCGTCGCTGAGCACGTGCCCGGTCGGATTATGGGGATTGGTGACGACGACGAGCTTGGTGCCCGACACGATCGCGGCGCGAATGTCTTCGGCGTGCGGTTCCCAGCCGTCCTTCTCATCGAGCTGAAACGCCTTGGCTTGCGCGCCGAAATTCTGCGCCAGGCCCCAGGTCTGCAGGTAGTTCGGCATCATCACGGCGACCTTGTCGCCGGGCTCGAGCAGGCGCCAACAGGTCACGAAATTTGCCTCGGAGCTTCCCGTGGTCACGAGCACCTGATCGGGCGACGCGCCGGGATAGAGCGCGGCAATGCGTTCGCGCAGCAGATCGGTGCCGTTCGACTGGCTGTAGCCGAGGCGGACTTCGAGCAACGGCAGCGCGGACGCGCCGGCGAGGCCGAGCAGCTCCTGGATCGTGAGCGGATGGACGCCGGATTCGGAGAGATTGAAGCGCACCCGGTTTTCCCAGGTGCTCTGCCAGCGTTCGAGATCGAACGGGACGAACCGTGTGGGGAGTGTCATAGCTGGTAAAGCTGCCGCAGGTCTTCCGGTTTCTCCAGCCAGTAGTCGGGTGACAGATCCTCGAGATGCGCGCGGTCGAACGGGCCCCACAGCACCGCGGCGGTTTTGACTCCGGCTGCGAGACCGGCTTCCATATCATGCCGCGAGTCGCCTACGAACACGGTTTCGGCGGGCGTCACGCCGAGCGCCTCGACGGCTTTGAGCACGGGCTCGGGGTGAGGTTTAGAGTGCGTTACGTCGTCGCAGCCGATGACGATGTCGAACGCGTCGTCGAGGGCCGAGATGCGGAGCCCGCGCATCGCGCCGTCGCGAAGCTTGCTGGTGACGACGCCGAGCCGCTTTCCGGCCTGCTTGAGCCGGCGAATCTCATCGACGACTCCTTCATACGGTCTCACCAGCGCATCGTGATGCGTGAGGTTGTAGGTCCGGTACGTCTGCACCATCGCCTCGATCTCTTCCTTATCCTCCGTTATCTCGCCGAACTGTGCCCAGAGGGGGGTCCCCAGACCTTTGATCCACATGTCGTCGGGCGGCAGCGGCTCGTTGGAGCGGTGCAGGGCCATCGTGTGGCGGTAGGAGCGCAGGATCAGGTCGATCGAGTCGATGATCGTGCCATCGAGGTCGAAGAGAAAGGTTGTGAGCGTCATCGCTCACAAGCTAGCGCTCGGGCCGTTTGATTGCAGGCAGGCTACCAGCTCGACGCTGAGCGTCTCATCGGCAGCGTCGGCAGGCGGGAGCGCGTGGTGCCACGCGAGCAGATCCGGCACCACCAGCGCTTGCGGACGTGACAACAGATCTTCCAACAGCAGCTCCTCACCGGCTGTCATTCCTGACGCCAGTCGCGAGACCAGTCCATCGAGTGCGGTGAGCTGTTCCCCATTGCCGCGCCGCGCGGCCCGCCGTGCGGCTGACAGCACCCACGGGATGAGCCGCCGCGCGAGGCGGTCGCGATCACTCGCGCGCCAGCGCGCGTCCTGCACGGCCGCGAGTCGCGATCTGATCAACGGCGCGGCCGCAGCGATCGCGTGCCGCAGGAAACTGCGATCGACAGCTCTTGGCTCAGCGGCAACCGCTGTAGCGAGAATCCGGCTGGCGGCAGCGGGAGACGTGCGCGCCGTCTCGCCCTCGACGACGATTGCTTCGACCAACTTCGCGATGCGCACGATGAGAATCGTGCAGGGCTGGTCGCCTGCAATTGCCGCCGCGCACGGGCCGGCCGGCGCACAGGCGGAAGAGGATACCAGCGTCGCCAGTTGATCGCACCAATCGAGGCGGCCGCCAGTGCCGGCGACCTGCTGCGCACTCACCTTGTTTGCCAGGCGCTCCTCGATGGCTAGGGCGCGCGCCAGCACCGGCGGCGGCAGGAACGTGACCGTCGCGATCGCAGCGTGCGACGAGCCGAGCCGGTCGATCCGGCCCACACGCTGCGCCAGGCGCGCGGGACTCCACGGCAGGTCGTAGTGCACGACGCGCTCTGCGTCCTGGAGATTGATCCCTTCGCTCAAGAGGTCGGTTGCCACCAGGACATCGGTCTGGAGCGCGGCGACGGGTTGCCGTCCACCCTGCGCTCGCGGCGCGAAGGTGCGCAGAACCTCGTGGCGTGAAACGTCTCCCGACGCGAAGCGGCCGGCGTGTCCAAACACGGCGGCGACGCGCCGGTGATGAAGACACCGCAGCAGGTATCGCGCGGTCGGCTGCGCGTCCGTAAAAACGATGGTCTTGCCAGAGCGCTCGCTGAGCAGCCGCTCCAGCGCGGCTACTTTCGGATCGCGCGCCGGCACACGAGCGAGCAGCTGGCGCAGGCGCGCGAGAATCTTGCGATCATCGGCACATGGCGTGGACCCGTTCGCCGCGTGCTCGAGCAGCAGCGGGAACAGCACCAATTGAATGTCGGACTCGGGGGCACGCGGGAAGCAGCGCTGGAACTCGCGCGGCGTGAGCGCACGACCTTCCGCCGCCGCGCGCGCCGCGAGATCGAGGTAGGCGTCATGCCGCGCCAGCGCGGCATGAAACGCGGGAAGGCTCGATCCCAGGCGGCGCAGCAGCATCAGCCGGAGCAGAGGAGCCGCGCCACCCCCCGCACGCAGCGCCGCGACGCCGGAGGCGAGGTCGGAGATCAACTCGTCGGGCGCCGGTCCCGCACGCAGTGCTTCGGTCGTCGATCGCGGAAACACCATGCGGACCGGCCCGCCGTCGTACGCGGTCTGCACGCGTTCGCGTGAGCGTGCGACGACGACTCGCGCGACGGCGGCGTGGGCCAGCGATCGGTCGGCCTCGCGCCGCGCCGCGTTGCGTAACGACGGGACGCCCAGCGCCGCGAGGGCATGGTCGCGGAGAAACAACCGCAGGAGGTGCAAGAGGTCGGCGACGCAATTATGGATTGGCGTTGCGGTCACCAGGAGGACCTGGCTACCCACAACGTGGCGGGCCAACGCACGGTACCGGTTGGTGTCGGGGTTTCTGAAACGGTGCGCTTCATCGATGACAAAAAGACGGTACGGGACGGTAAGAGACGGTAAGGGACGGTAAGGGCGGACGCTCAGCGATTCGTGCGTAATGATCGGTGTGTCGTGGACCCCGAAACGGTCCAGCAGCGCACGCCATTGCGGGACGAGGACGGCGGGCACAACAAGGACGAATGGCTCGTGTCGGGCGAGCGCCACTGCGAGCGCGACATAGGATTTCCCAAGTCCCACCTCGTCCGCGAGCAGCGCGCCGCCGTGGCGCGCGATGATCGAGGTGAGCCGCTCGGCGGCGGGGATTTGGTGCGGCGCGAGCCACGCGGGCCAGGAGGAGAGGGGCGGCGCGATCGACGCCATCGACGTCCCGTCGAGCAGCGCCCGCGCCGCGGCGCAGGCGACATCGCGCGGGGCTGCCTCCCCCGGCGGTTCGAGCGCGACCGCGAGGGGTTCCGCGACCGGAACAAGGTGCTCAGACAGAATCCGCGGCCAACGCGCGGCGGTCGGCGCCATCGAGTCGGAAGGCATCGGCGACGAGATCGTCGGCTGGTTCGCAGCGTTCGCCGCGACGCGCGAGCTCGTCCCATACGGGAGAGCCGCTGCGTGGGATCGGTAGGCCCCGAACGACGTGCGCGTTGAAGCGGCGGAAGCCGCCGCGCGCGGGATCCGCGACGAGCCGCGCGAGGGCGGTCAGCCAACGTGAGTTGAAGAGCGCTGCTAGCGCCGCCGCGTCTGCCGCATCGCGCGTCGCGATGCCGTAGGCCGTATTGAGCGGCACGAGCTCGGGTGCTGGCACGGCGGCCGCGAGGCGACGGCTCAGATCGGGCCAGACGACCCGATGCCTCGCGAAGCCGAGACCGGTGCGAAACAGCTGCCAGGGAGGCCCAGCGCGGTAGTCCGCGCGCCGACGCAGCCGCTCCTCATGGCCGGCGAGTCGGTCGGTGAGTTCCCGCGGTAGACGCTCGAGAGGCAATCCGTCCGCGCCATGGGTCCACAGCACGTACCGGCGTGGCCGGCAGTGCCAGGCGGCGATGTCCCGCCCGCGAATCGCGGGCCGCGTACCCGCGCACTGTCGATCGAGGACAAAGAGATCGTCGGCGCCGGTTTTCACGCCGAGCTGTGGTGTCCAGCGATCGCCGACCGTGGGGAATTCGACTTGGAGCCGCCGGCGGACGCGTTCCACACCTGGCATCAGGATCCACGGCCCATCGCTTTGCAGCTGGCGCTGCGGGACACACGGCGCTGCGCACTTTGCGCCGAGGGCGGTGGCAGTCAACTCCGTTCCGGTGGGCTCGGCACGCGCCGCAACCAGTGCCATGGGGTACACCGCTGCCCCGAACGCATGCGCGATCTGCTCTGGTAATGGTGCGGCGCGCTCGACCCGCGTCGTCCGCGCCACACACCGGCGCAACGGCTCGGCGTAGCCGCTGGTCGCGAGTTTGGCCGGGACGAGCAGCGTGACGACGCCGCCAGGGCGCGAGAGCTCGAAGGCACGTTCAATGAATGCGACGGCGAGATCCGGCAAATGCGCAAATCCTCGCGTGGCGGCAGGTCGCCAGCAGGTGTAGCGACTGGCGAGGGTCTCACGGACGCGCGGTGCCAGCCGTTCGGCGCGGACCCACGGCGGATTGCCGATCACGAGGTCGAACCCGCCGCGGTGCATCACCTCGGCGAAGTGGGACTCGAACGAGAAGAAGGGAGCCGTGCCCTCCTGCCGCAGCTTGCGCCGCGCGAGCCGCAGTTCCCGCAGGCCCTGACGCAGGCGCGCCAGCCGCTGCCGTTGATCGAGGTCCAACCCACGTCGCCGGCCAAAGAGATCGCGATTTCGCGCCGCGCCGAGCAACTCGGCGATGGCAGCTTCGAGCGCGGCACAGCCGTCGTCCAGAAGCTTTCGCGCCAGCGCTGCCTCGGTGCGGCCCAACTCCGCCTCCGCGGCTCGCTTCTTCGGGCCGGTCAGGAGGAAGTGGCGCTGGCGGGCGTCGGCAAGCCTACGAACCTCACCGGTCCCGCCGCGGAAGGCGCGACCGCCGAGCGAGGCGGCGAGCATTAACGGGTCGAGCAGCGCGTCGCCCTGCAGCACGTGCCCGTCGAGGTTGGGCAGGGGTGCGACATGAGCCAGGTCGGGACTGTCCTCGTCCGCCACGAGGGCCAGCCACAGCCGCAATTCCGTGAGGCGCACGGCGGTCGGTGTGAGGTCGACGCCAAACAGCGAGCTGGCGAGGACATCGCGCTTCACGGCGAGCATCGGACCCTCGCCGGCGGCGCGCCGCAATCCAACGAGCTCGTCGAGCGCGCCCAGGAGGAAGGCGCCAGACCCCGCGGCGGGATCGAGCACGGTGAGCCCACGCAGGTCGGGAGGCGGGCGGGGCGGAATGCCGTCGTGCACCCAGCGCGCCGCGGCCGCCCGAGAAAGTCCAATCCGATGCGTGAGTACCGCTTCGAGTCCTGCCCGGACCATTTCACGCACCAGCGATGCCGGGGTGTAGTAGCTCCCGCTCGCCCGCCGGTCGTCGGGGTCCATCACGCCTTCGAACACGCGGCCCAGCATGTCAGGCGCTACGAACTCGCCGGCATCGTGCTCGCGCACGGAGAAGTGAAAGCGCTCGAACAGGTGGTCGAATGCGTCGCGCCAATCGGCGTTGCCCCACATCGCCGGGCCATGCTGCCTCTCGAGTCGTGACGGCTCGAACAACCCACCGTTCAGGAATGGAATCCTCCCCAAAGCTCGCGCAGCCGCACCGCGCTCCTCTGGCGGCCGATTCAACGCGCCAAAGCACAGCGCCTGCAGGAAGGAGCGATGAAAGTGCCGGCGGCCGGCGATCGCCCGGTCGAGCAGGTGCGCCACGTAGCGCGTGTCGCCGTTCAGCCATCCTTTCGACTGGATGAAATAGAGGAAGAGCACGCGCGTGAGGGCGGTGAGCGTCAGTGCGTGCCGATCGACCTGCGAGCGGGGCGTGCGCAGGCGGTCGGTCAAGCGATCGAGCGTGCCGCGAAAGGCGCGAAAGAAGCGGGGCGTCACGCCTTCGCTCGCCAGCACTTCGCCGATACGGAGAGAAAGGGCGAGCGCTGACTCGGCGGCCGTCGGGGCGAGTCGTTCGAGGATCGCCAGCGCCGGACCCGAAGGACGGGCCGGGAAGATCGTGGCCATGCGTATTCCGACCGGCCCTGCCGCGCAGACGAGCCGCCGCGGCTCGCCGCCCAGAGCGCAGGCGAGGCCGCGCTCCGCACCGGCAGCGAACCTGCGCGCGGCGATCCGCGCGGCCACTTCGGGCGCGTCGGCATCCAGTGCGAAGACTCGGAAGGCGCCGTGGCGGGCGATCAAGGCCGCGCGGGCGATGCCCGTCGTGTCGCCGCCGAGCCACGCCTGCACGGGCACGGGCTCCCAGACTGGCTCGTACCCGAGTGCGGCGAAGAGCTCGCGAAGATTCTCGATCTGTGTCGTGCGGGCGAGAATGTCCCGCAACACCAAAAGCCCCTCGTCAAAGAGGGGCTAAGGTGGTCATTCCAGATGGTGGATTCGGTATCTAAAGGCTGCGAGACGTACCGATTACGTGCCCTTCTTCAGCCGGATCTCTCCGTTCACCGTGCTCAGACTGAGCCCCCGCCCCCCGGCGCCGATCGTGCCGCGCAGCCGCCGCTGACTGAAGCGCCCGGAGATCATCAGCGGCCAGTCGGTCTCGATATCGCCGTTCACGGTGTTGGCCCGGACCTCGGTGTCGAGCTTTCCATTGGGAAGAATCAGGGTGATCCCGCCGTTGACGGTGCTGAACTCGAGATCGTTCGTCCAATCCGCCCGCCCCAGCTGCGCGTACACGGAGCCGTTCACGGTGGACGCCTCGGCGAGCCCCGTCGTGGTCACCCGCACGCTGCCGTTCACTGTGCTCGCCCGCACGTCGCCCTTCAGTCCCTCGGCTGACATCTCGCCGTTCACGGTCTGGCCGTTGAACTCGACGCCGGCAGGCACCTGCACTTCGAAGTCGACGGTCACATCGTTGTTGTCGGTGCTCGAGTGCCACCGGTCGCCCGGCTCACAGGTGTTTTCCTCACGAGCGCGTCGCGGGGTGGGATAGACGGCACAGATCGTTATGCCTGCGTCGGACTCGACGACCTTGATCTCCACCTCATCGGGATCGGAGCGCCGCGCGTGCTTGCGCGCGTTCACGACCGCCTCGGCGCCGCTCGCCAGCACCGCGCGCACGTCACCGTTCACCCCTTTCACTTCCAGCCGCTTCCCGGCCGCGATCCGGCCATGCCAGTTGAAATCCTGGGCGGTCAGCGCGGCAACGGCACCGATGCAGAGCGCGGTCGTGAGCAGGACGGTTCGCATAGCGGCTCCCCTGTTAATGCGTGTTCAGGCGGTAGGTGTTCTTGTACTGCCGGCTGTACATCTTCGCGTACTGACGCGCGTATCTCGGTGCGTACTGCGCCGCATACTGCGCGGCGTATTTGGGTGCGTACGCCGCGGCGTAGCGTGTGGCGTATGCGGTCACGCTGCCCAGATCCCAGCTGAAGCTCGTATCCGTGTCGGCGTCGTGATCCTTGTCGTGGTCGTCGTAGTCGTTGTCGTTCTCGTTCTCGTCGTGTCTGTGCTTGCGATCGATCCGATCCCGCAGCTCCTGGGGACGGCGCATTTCGATGTCGCCCTGGAACGACTCCAGCTCCATGCGCGCGCTCCCCGAGCCGATCTTGAACGTCTTGCGATGCTTCCCTGTCGTGCTCGTGAGCGGGAGCGCAAAGCTGGCATCGATGTCGCCGTTCGCCGTCGCCGTAGTCACGGTGACGTTGGCGCCCTCGGGTATGGAGACCGAGATGTCCCCGTTGTGCGACCCGAAGCTGTAGGATCCGCCATCCTTGACGGTCCCCTCGTAGACCACGTCACCGTTGATCGTCCCGGCGTCGACACTCGACGACTGGATTCCCGTCATCATCACGCTGCCATTCGTGGTTTCGAGCTTGATTTCACCGCTGACATTGGTCAGCTCGACGTCTTCGTTAACCGAGTTCACCTCGATACGTCCCGAGGCGTCCGCGAGTGTCACGGAGCCCTGAATCGAGTGGAGCGTGATGATGCCCTTGCCGCCGCGCACGTTGACCTCGCCATTCACCGTCTCGGCGCTGATCGCTCCCTGCACGCCGTCGACCGTGATGTCCGCATAGGTGCCGCTCAGGCTGAGTGCCATGGACTGGGGGACGGTAATGTCGAAGTCGATCACCGACGGAGCGCCTTCGCGGCTACTCGCCTTGACGACGACGGTGCTCCCGACCAACGAGACTTCGACCCGTCCACGGCGGCCGGTTTCGGCGTGCACTTTGACGCGATTCTCGCTCCACCCGTGGACGGTGATCCCACCCCCGAAATTGTTGACCGAAAGGCTGGCGCCCGCCGGCACGGCGATGGTCGTATCGGTTTGTCTTTGCGATGCGAGCGCGACCAGCATCGCGGTGGCCAGCGTTGCAAACATTTCTGTTCCTCCTAGGACCGGGCCGCGGCCATGTCATTCACACGCCGCAGCAGCTCCACCTTGCGCCGCATCGTGTCGGCGAGATGGAGGTTCAGGTACGCGTTGCCGGGATCGTTCCGCAGCGCAATGCGTGCCTCTGCGATCGCCCGGTCGATGATGGCCAAATTCTTCCGCACGATGCGCACGGTCGTCGAATCGAGCCGCTTCTCATTCAGCGTCAGCGCGGCCTGCAGCTCGCCGATGGCGATATCGGTAGAGCCGGTCCAACTGGCCACCCGCGTGCTTGGCGGTCGGGTCACGGCGATGGGCTCGGGAGCGTTCGTAGGTCCCTGCCGCAGGGCCAGCCATGCACCGCCACCCGAAAGGAGGACCAGGGCAATGCTCGCCGCAAGGAGCTGCGGGACGGTGAAGCTGAAGCGGCGGCGGGCGGGAGTCGTGTCCCGGCTTACCACGAGGCGCCGCCCCGGGGTCAGCCCCGCACGAATCCCGACCCACAGATCCTTCGCCGGCGGCGTGTCCTCGAGCGTCTTTGCGCGCGCCACCACCTGCCGCAGCTCGCCGAGCGTCGCGTAGCATTGCCCGCAGGTCGAGAGGTGAGCCTCGAGGGCCGCACGCTCGGTGTTATCGAGCTCGCCGTCGATATACTCCGACAGCCGGTTCGTCCATTGATCGTTCATCGTTCCAAGTGCCTCCGCAGCGCCATCCGCGCATGATGCAGCTGCGATTTCGACGTGCCCGGCACGACGCCGAGCATGCGCGCAATCTCCTCGTGGCGATACCCCTCCACGTCGTGCAACACGAACACCTGCCGTGCTCCTTCGGGAAGGGTCGCGAGCGCTTCCTCGAAATCCATCGACAACTCCGGCGTCAGCGGCTTGCTCGTCACGCCGTCGAGCGGCTCTTCCGCATTAATGAATCGACCCCGCTCGATTCCGACGCTCTTGCGACGCGCCAGCACAACGTTGACCGCCAACCGGTGCAGCCATGTCCCGAACGCCGACTCGCCGCGGAAGGTCGACAGCTTCTGCCACGCGCGAATGAACACGTCCTGCGTGACATCGTCTGCCTCGTCGGCGTCGAGCATGCGGCGCACCAACGTGTGGACCCGGGCAACATGGGTGCGGTACAAGCGCTCGAATGCACTGGGGTCCCCGCTTGCCGCGAGGGCCGTGTCGGCCGCTATCGAGTCAGCAGTCAGAGTGTCCTCGAGCACCTGTCGGGGCATGCACGGTGTTGGATATGCAAGCAGGCCAAAAGGTTGTAGTTAGATTTGCGGCCAAATGGCGCCTTCAATTGTAGCGGTTCTGGCCATCGGTGGTCTGCTGGGCTTCCGCCATGCCTTTGAGCCGGACCATCTTGCGGCCGTCTCGACCCTGGCAAGTCGTCCTGGCGGCCGGCTCTGGAGCGCCGCCCGGTTGGGCCTGATTTGGGGCGCCGGCCATACCGTGACGGTCGGTGTGGTTGTCGGCCTGATCGTCGTGCTCGGCCTGCAGCTGCCGCCTGCTCTCTGGCCCGTGGCGGAGATAGCCGTGGCCGGGTTGCTGGTGTTGCTCGGGACATCGGTGATCTGGCGGTACGTCCGGGGCCGCTGGCACATGCACGTCCACACGCACGCCGCGGCGCGAGCCCATCTGCACCTGCACAGCCATACGAGTGATTCGAGCCACAGTCATGCGCATCTAGCCGGCGACGCCCGCCGTTCACTGGGCTTCGGTATCGCGCACGGGCTGGCGGGGAGCGGCGCGATCGCCGCACTGCTCGTCGCAGCCGTGCCCGATACGATCTCGCGGCTGGTGTACTTCGCCGCGTTTGGCTCCGGCACGGTGATCGGGATGCTCGGCGTATCGCTAACTCTGTCGGTGCTGGTACGATTGGCCGCCGACCGGGGCGCCCGATGGGCGACGATTCTGCACCTGGGGGCTGCGGCGGGAAGCGTTGCGGCCGGCTTCGTACTCGCGCAGCACGTGATCTTCGCGACGTGGTTATGACGTTTAGGGCGCGCGGCTCTCGGACGAGGGGGTAGAACACACGACCTGACCACCCCCCGGAGCGTGCCATGGATTCCCGTGTGATCCCGTTCGCCGCGCTGCTACTCCTTCCCGCTTTAGCGTTCGCGCAGGATTCTTCAGCCAAGACCAACGCCACACCATTTCGCCGAGGCCAGTGGGCTGCCCAATTTCAGGCGGGCGCGTTCTTCGGCTCGCTGGGATTCATCAAGTTTCGCTCACCGACTCATGCCCTGGTGCTCGACCTTCGCATCAGCGGCTCGCACCGCGAGGACTTGACGAGAGATAGTACGGGCTCGAATCAATTCGGGGGCTTGGCGTCGGATGCCTCCATTCAGGCTCGGTTTGGCTGGCGGCGTTACGCCGGCGACGGGAACACGACCAAGGTTGTCTCGCACTACTCGTTCGGTATGCTCGCCGGATTCGGGCACAGCGTTTCTTTCATCCGCCAGCAGCGCCAATCGCAGTTGAACGGGTGGATGGTTGGAGCATTCGGGGATGTGGCTGGAACGTACCTACTGACTCCCAAGTTCGGCATCGGAGCCGCCGCGGGTGCGGCGCTGACCTACGGCAACTCCGTGTTGAAGTCGTCGGGCGGCGCGAGGTCCCGCGACTGGTCGATCGGGGGCTCGGCGTTGAGCGCATCCTTGATCGCGACGCTGTACTTCTAGGCCCGGTAGGTGCGGCCGCGCCAGGCCGATCGGACGGGATCGGCTCGTAGTCGCGCAGCCTGGGATCGCGTCGTGCAAATCGGTAGAGAAGGAAGAACAGGACGATGATCCACGGTGCCGCGAGCAGCCAGCTCATTTTCGATTTTCGAGCGCGGAGACGACGACGGCGGTCACGAGATGGCCCGTGGCATTCGCCATGGTGCGAAACATGTCGGAGATGCGGTCGAGTCCGATGAGAATCGTGAGGCCCGCCACCGGCAAGCCGGTGGCCTGGAAGGCGGGGAGCAGGCTGATGACCCCTCCGGATGGAACCGCTGCGACCGTGAGCGATGCCAGAAACACCGCGATGCCGGCCGCGAAGACCTGCTCGACGCCGAATGGCATGCCGTAGAGACGCGCGATGAACACGACCGCAATTGCCTGAAAGACGGCACTCCCGCCCCGATTGATGGTGACGCCGAGCGGCAGCACGAAGCCCGAGACGGGGCGCGGCAGCTGCAGGTTGCGGTCGGCGGCATCGAGCATGGCCGGGAGCGCCGCCATTGACGTGGTAGTCGAGAACGCCACCATCATCGAGGGGAAGGCCACGCGCAGAAAGCGCAACGGTCCGAGGCGGGCGAGCAGCCAAACGCTCGGCAAGTAGATGATCGCGATGAACAGCAGGACACCCAGAATGACGGTCGCGATGAATCCGAGCATCGCGAACACCAGCTTCCAGCCGACCTGCGCCACGAACGGCGCGACCAGCGCGAAGATCCCGACGGGCGCGACCAACAACACCCAATGGACAATCCGAACCAGGGCGTCGGTCACGGCATCGGCGATGCTCGTGAGTGGCGCCCGCTTCTCGGGCGGCAGCGAAGCGGCGGCGATCCCGAAGATCGTCACGAACACGATGATGGGCAGCAGGTTGCCGTCCGCCGCGGCCTTGAAGGGGTTCGCCGGTACCAGCTGGCTAATGAATTGCGCTCCCGTAGGGATGCCCTCGGCGGCGCGCTGGATCACGGTGGCGTCGGCGCCAGCGGCGGACCGCACGGCATCTTGTTGCTCGGCGGTCAACGACGTCTGCGGAAGCAGCGTGAGCGCCAGCAGAAATCCGAGCGCGATGCCGAGGATCGCCGTCGCCCAGAAGAACGCGAGCGTCCGCACGACCAGGCGACCGACCATGCGCAGGTCACCGAGTTTGGCGATGCCGGCGAACAGCGCGGTCGCGATCAGCGGGATCACGACCATCGTCAGGAGATTGAGGAAAAGCGTGCCGACCGGCCGGAGTCCTAAGACCCTGTCGGCGAGCCACGGGTGGTCCTGTTTTGCCAGTCCGGAGGCCGCGAGGCCCAGCGCAAGGCCCGCAATCAGGCCGATCCCCATCCACAAGTGCCTTCTCATCAGATGACGGCTATTATACCGCCATGACCGAAACCCCACACGCGCAGATGAAAGCTTCGAAGTGGGCGCTCATCCTCGGAGCGTCGAGCGGCTTCGGCGAGGGCGCGGCCCGCGCGCTTGCGCAGGCGGGTTATGACATCGTCGGCGTCCACCTCGACCGGAAGGCGGGCCTCGAGCACGTGGCCCTAATCCGCAAAGACATCGAGAACCTCGGTCGCAAGACGCAGTACTTCAACATCAACGCCGCCGACGAAGCGAAGCGCAACGAAGTGCTCGGCGAGCTGGCCAAACAAAAGCTCAACATCGCCGTGCTGCTGCACTCCCTGGCGTTCGGGACGCTCAAGCCGTACATCGGGGACGATGTCCTGACCAAGGCGAACATCGATATGACGCTGGACGTCATGGCCCACTCGCTCGTGTACTGGGCGCAAGGCGTCGTGAAACAGGGATTGATGGGGAAGGGCGGCCGGATCTTCTCGATGACGTCGTCGGGCTCGACGCGCGTCTTCGCCACGTACGGCGCCGTCTCTGCGGCGAAAGCGGCGCTCGAATCTCACACCCGGCAGCTCGCACTCGAGCTCGCGCCCGTCGGCATTTCGGTCAACGCGCTGCGCGGTGGCGTGACCGACACCCCGGCGCTGCGCAAGATTCCCGGCAATGAGAAGCTGATCGAGATCGCCACCCAACGAAATCCGCACCACCGGCTCACGACGCCCGCCGACCTCGGGGGCGCGATTGTGGCGTTGTCCCACCCCGGCGCCGACTGGATCACGGGCAACGTGATCAACGTGGATGGCGGCGAGGAGGTCTCCGCATAAGGGGAAGGGGGACGGGGGACGAGGGAAGGGTGACTTCACTGCAAGCCGCACGCAGCAAGCTGCGCGACTACCGGCCTGTTGAAATTCCGTTCGAAAAGGGGATGATCGCCGCAGCGGTCGCCGTGATCTTGCACGAAGGCGACGAAGGCCTGGAAGCGTTGTTCATCCACCGCGCGGTCCGCGCCGGCGATACCTGGTCGGGCCAGATCGCGTTCCCCGGCGGCCGCCGCGAGGCTGGCGACATGGACCTTCGCGCCACCGCGATCCGCGAAACGTTGGAGGAAGTTGGTGTCGATCTCACCGGCGCGGAGCCTCTTGGCGTGCTCGACGACCTGCATCCCCGAACGCCGGTGCTCCCACCCGTTGTCGTGCGGCCATTTGTATTCGCGTTGACCGAACGGCCCTCTATTGTCCTCAGCCCAGAGGTCCAAGACGCCTTCTGGGTCCCCTTCCGGGCTCTCCAGGCCCCGGGGGTGCTCGGAGGGATCACCATCGATCATCCTGGCATCCCCCGACGGGTACTTCCCGCATATACGCTCGGGAATCACACTATTTGGGGGATGAGCGAGCGCATTCTGACACCGTTAATTAGCATGGTTTCTTAGGCCTACAAAATCCACATCTTCGCTTGACAATATTTGAGAATTAGTCTAGGCTAATGCACTGTCTGGTTGACAGTGCATTGACCTGGAGAGCTCCTTGAGCGCGATCCGTTCGCCGCAGCCGCCGCCGGCACTCACGCGGTCCGTAGAAGACTATCTCAAGTCCGTTTTCCACCTGACGAGTCAAGGCGGGTTCGCCACAACCAGCGATATCGCCGAAATGCTCGCTGTCGCTCCGCCGTCGGTCAGTGGCATGATGAAACGCCTGTCCGAAACGGGACTGATCGAGCACGTGCCGTATCGCGGCGTCCAGCTCACCCCGCAGGGTCGTCGCGCGGCACTCCAGATGATTCGTCGCCACCGCATCCTCGAATCTTATCTCACCAGCAGGCTCGGGTACGACTGGGGCGACGTCCATGTCGAAGCGGAGCGCCTCGAGCATGCTGTCTCCGAGAAGTTGATCGAGCGGATGGCGGACGCCCTCGGTGAGCCGCGCTACGACCCCCACGGTGCGCCGATTCCGACGGCCGCCGGAGAGATCGAAGAGGCGGAGCTGGTCCCGCTCGCCAAGACCGAGGTCGGCGGCAGGGTGGTGCTGCAGGAAGTCGGCGACGAGCATCCCGCGCGCCTGCATTATCTCGCCGAACAGGGGCTGACACCGGGCGTGCGCCTCACGGTGATCGAGCGGCAGCCGTTCAACGGTCCTACGATCGTGAGGCTGGGCGACGGCACGACGCGTGTCGTCGGCCAGGAGCTCGCGCTCTTGCTGTTCTGCAGGCCGACCGATGGCGAATAGCCTGATTGACGCCGGTTGGCGTCACCCGCGGCTCACCCCGAGTCTCGCCGAAGTGTACCGCACCGTGCCGGTCAAACCCGGCGCGTGGTGGAAGAAAGCACTCGCGTTCGCGGGGCCGGGCTACCTCGTCGCCGTCGGATATATGGATCCCGGCAATTGGGCGACCGACCTTGCCGGCGGCGCGCGCTTCGGCTACACGCTGCTGACCGTCATCCTGTTGTCCAATCTGATGGCGATTCTGCTGCAGGGGCTGTCCGCGAAGCTTGGCATCGTAACCGGCCGCGATCTCGCGCAGGCGTGCCGCGATCACTACTCCAAGCCGGTGTCGTTCTTTCTGTGGGTGATCTGCGAAATCGCGATCGCCGCCTGCGACCTCGCCGAAGTCATCGGCTCGGCGATCGCGTTGAACCTGCTGTTCGGCATTCCGCTGCCGTGGGGCATCGTCATTACCGCCTTCGACGTGCTGATCGTGCTGTACATGCAACACAAGGGATTTCGCTTGCTCGAAGCGCTGGTGGTTGCGCTCATCGCGACGATCGCGGGTTGCTTCCTGTTCGAGATTCTGATTTCCAAGCCGGACGCGGGCGCTGTGCTGACGGGTTTTCTGCCGAGCGCGACGATTCTCCAGGATCCCGACAAACTGTACATCGCGATCGGCATCCTGGGCGCGACCGTGATGCCGCACAACTTGTATCTCCACTCCTCGGTCGTGCAGACGCGGAGCTACGATGAGACGCCGGCGGGCAGGCGGGAGGCGGTGAAGTTCGCGTTCATCGATTCGACGGTCGCGCTGTCGTTCGCGCTCTTCATCAACGCGGCGATCCTGATCGTCGCGGCGGCCACGTTCCACCGCGCCGGTCAGACGGGAGTGGCCGAGATCCAGGATGCGTACCGGCTGCTAACGCCGTTGCTCGGTGTGACGGGCGCCAGCGCGGTGTTCGCGTTCGCGCTGCTCGCGTCCGGGCAGAACTCGACGCTTACCGGGACACTCGCGGGTCAGATCGTGATGGAAGGGTTCCTGAACATCCGGATCCGACCGTGGCTGCGGCGACTGATCACACGGCTGATCGCGATTGTGCCCGCGGCCCTGACGGCTATCTTCTTCGGTGAGCACGGCACTGCCCAACTCCTGATCCTCAGCCAAGTGATTCTCAGCCTGCAGCTCTCGTTCGCCGTCTTTCCGCTGGTGATGTTCACCTCGGACCGTCTGAAGATGGGCGAGTTCGTGAATCCCCGGTGGCTGAAGATCCTCGCGTACGTCGTGGCGGTCTTCATCGCCGCCTTGAACGCCTATCTGCTGGTACGGATCTTCGGCGGCTGGGTCAGCTGATGTACAAGCGCATCCTGGTGCCGCTCGAAAATGGCCCGGCCGACGCCGCCATACTCACGCACGTCGGCGGTCTCGCGAAGCTCCTCGGTGCCCAGGTCCTACTGCTGCATGTCGCCGATGGGTGGGCGGCGCGCAACATGGAGCAGCTCAACCTGCGCGAGTCGCAGGAGATGAAAGAGGACCGGGCCTATCTGGA